>OJMG01001880.1_pt1 | contig 18733 bp, 32 predicted proteins | sample 1597141 | NCBI WGS metagenome assembly OJMG01 (sample SAMEA2452119, study PRJEB22498) | human gut metagenome | biome: human feces; feature: human gut; material: feces | place: Australia | collected 2012 | reverse complement strand
CTTTCACAAGCAAATACTAACTATTAATCTTAAATCTATTACTATGAAAAACACAAATATATAACACGGCATTCATTCATTTAGTTCACTCTCCCACAGAAATAAATTCGTTAAAATTAAATAAAGACATATCTTCGGGCAGACTAAGCATTTTCTTCCTTCAGACTAAGCGGTTTCATATAGTGGATTATTACGTCCCATTACAGTAGGACGTATGTCCCATTATGGCAGGACGTACGTTCCATTGCAGTGGGACGTACATCCCATTGCTGCAGGACGTAATAATCTGTCGTTCAAAAAACCTTAGTCTGCTATATGAAATGGCTTAATCTTCCCTTTGTATACGGTAGGTCTGTTTATATATAAAAAACGTGCTCCCTGACCGTTCGCTTACGGAGGGAGCACTTACAACACAAAAACTAAACTAGACATAGTGCTTCAAATCATATCTATCTTAGTGGTATACAGAGTGTTAATGCTGCTTGTAAAATAACCATTTACAATTTAAATGAAATGAAGCTTTGTTTCTAAAAATAATTTATTGTAACAATTGCCCTATTATATAATATTTTTTATATAAATATCTGATAATCAAATGTGTATTTTATTATTGGAAAAGGCTATTTTTCGGACTGTTTCACGGAGCTCTTCAATATGCCATATTGCTTTTTTGAAGTCTTCCGAAGCAGTGGTTTCATCCTCCACCATTCTGCCTTCTCCTGTACAAAGCCATCGTACATTGAGCATTGGGAATTTCATGGCTACAAGGGCTATCTTATCACTTCCTACACATCCTTTTCCATTCTGCTTCAAATTGTACATATACCTGGGAGAAAGTCCACAATAAGCCTCAAAAGAGGTTTCCCCTTTGACGTATCCTTTACTTCTTGCCCATTTTGCGAACAATTTCAGTCTGTCTATAGCTGTCTGATTTTCCATATTATCTGACTATTTCCATTAAGCATCTTTTTTCACCTCTGCAACACCGGTCACAAAATTCTGATCGTATGCAGCAACTTTTTTCTTTAGCCTTTCTATTTCTTCCTTCTTAGATTCAAGTTTTGCTCGGAGTTCGCCATTTTCCCTCATTGTATTCATGAACTTATCAAGCATAACACTATCATCCTTCACATTCAGATAAATTTCACTCATTAATTTAACAACTTCATCCCATTCGATTTGCTTTTCGGTTGTTATTTCGGATACTATTATTTCACATCTCACTTTTAGAAGAATATTAAGCTTTCCTGCTCTTTTAATAATATCTTGAGCTTGATTGTAAATATTATCACCCCATCCCTTTACAAATACAACATAATCTATGCACTGCTCGTCTATCCTTAATTCCTTTACGTGACTGCTAATGATTCTATATTCATTCTGAAAAGCCCAATTCTCGTTTTTATATCTACTTCTACACTTTTCATCTTGCCCTGTAGTTAAGAAATAGGATGGAACATATTTTACGTAAAATGAATCAATATCATCTTTTAGCTCTTTATTAATATCTAATATCCTTTTCAAGTTAAATTTTATGCAGACTCCATCATAATTACTTGCATATTTAGCCCACATAGCTGGTTTGTTAGCCGATGATTTACCTGTGCAAAAACACAGATAATTATATCCGTCATCCACGAGCTCCCTTTCTCTTAAATCATCACTATTTGAAAATGATGAAAACCGTAAACATGAAGATGAAATAATACCGGCCAACCCCTTCAATGTCGTGTAATGATAAACATATTCAGGAACATCTTCATCATTATTTTCTTCTTCAATATATAAATCCTCTGTACCTGATTGCTTTCTTATAATTGGAGAACCTATGCCATTAAGTATGTATGCAGGATTAATATTCTGATTTGCGGAGCATAACGCTGCAAGAATATCAACAGGCAGCGTTTTATCTTTACCACCTTTTGTCTTCTGTCCTTTTAGCTGCGATATTTTTGACTGAGCAGACTTTACGCCAAACTTAACCTCTATATCATAGGGTTTTATACCACTTAATTCAAGACATTCAAAAAATCTACTTACAATAGTCATAATTTTAAAGCATTTCTTTTGTACTTTAAAAAAATAAAGTACCTTTGCACCCGTTGCAAGTAGAGAGGCAACAGACACATGATTAAACAATCGCTCAAACGTGAGCCTTCTTTCTATTTGGAAATCCGTTGCCTCTCTACTTTAGCAACGGATTTTTTTCTTTCCTATAAGTTAGATTAAATCCATACAATCGGTTCTATCAGTGCCTACCGTGCGGAACTTTGGATTAAACCAATGACAGCCGTGAGATAAAAAGGCTCTTCTGTTGATTATAACTCTTGTAATGTCCTGCTCCGTTCCACGTACCAACGACAGGCGACTCACAAAGATTTTACCACTTTGACAAGAGACCGAGATACAAGTTAAGAGATAAGACTCTTAGGCAGGTGAGGGCGGAACTGTATAATCAGCACAAACATTCAGCTATATATTATGTAGTCTGAATGTTAACCCAGTCTCCTAATTAAATATTAGGTAGGTGAGGGATAAGGTACGGTATATATAAAAATTATAATAACATGAGAAATGAATTAAAAGTATGGGCTAAATCAGTAAAAGATAAAAGAAATAAATGGATAGATAAAAATAGGGAAAATCTATTAGCCCATTCAACAAAAGAAGAATCTATCCTTTATAACAATTTGCCCAAATGTATAAAAGATAAATGTATCAGGCAAAAATCAATAACTATCGGTAATCATATTTATTTCTATGACATCTATATAAAGACATCTAAAATTGCCGTTGAAATTGACGGTGGATACCATTCTCTAAATAAAGATTACGATAAACAGAGGGACTACTTATCTCTTAAAAAGGGGATAACTACCATAAGAGTTACTAATGAGCAAGTTATTAATTCAGAAGCCTTAAATGATATTATTAATCATATTAGAGCCATTCATTATGGTAAACTTAATAAGAAAAACCGATTGTATCACTAAATCAAAGAACGAATTATGAAAAATTCATTTAAATCAGCAAGTCACATTGAACAAGAGCCAGAACAGAACTTGTCAGACCTTCAATTTGTCGCTTCTCTACAACATCAGATTGACGAGCTTCAATCGCTTATCAACAACGATGTGCTAAATGTACTTCGTCAAGACTGCTACCGTGAACACATTGAAGTCAATACAATAAGCAATCACGAGATTGTAGACTCTTTTATAAAATTTATACACTTAAAACACCCTTCTATAATCGGTGAATTTATAGAGTATCAGAAGCTCTAACTTTTAATCAGTGGAGCTATAATATTCTCCATGACCCATTTTATAACTCCACTGAATTTTGATTTTTTCTTCTGTTTTAATTCATCGATCAATAATACGGAGTTTTCTCTTTTTAACATTATAATGCTACCATTTGTCGACCATATACATACGTCTTTCAAATGCAGATATCCTACAATGATATCCGTTTCTTTTCCGCATATCCTCTCTATTTCCTCACGGCTTAATCCATTATTGGCTTTAGCCGCATTTAAAACATTTATGACTTTATTTTTATTCATATTTTTAATTTACTCATTATGGGAAAAAGAAAAATCACTAAACGCCATATCGAATCAGAAGAACTAAGAAAAGGTTTTGAAATACTAGAAGAAACTAAATCTAATCTTCTTCATGAAGTGTATTCTGTCAATCACGGACTTTCAAAGAAGCCACTATTTGAGCGACATGTTGGAAACTGTCAATCAACCTTGATTGTTTTACTTCTGATAATAGAAATAGCAATTCATCTTTTGACTTTTTGCTTATTATTATTTCATTTGGATTAACTATACACTGTTTTAAACTCCTTACGACTTCATTACAGGCTCTGATATGCCCGATAGCAGACAAATGAACCAAGGAAGCCAAACCGCTTTGAATAAGTCTATATTCAAGTCCTAATGGATCTTTCTTCAATAATAGATAGTGATATACCATGAACATATCATTCGAACTAATAGCAAGGCTTGAATTAACATCAATACGCATTTTCTCTTTTAATACATCCATTTCTTTCTTTGCTCTGTTAAAATCAATCAATGCGTATATGTTCCAACCAATCAATACCGTAACCAACAATGCCAGCACACCAACTAAAATCCCCATCCAATCAGCCTCTATGCGTTTATCGCATACGAATGCCGCATAGATGGATAGCAAAATCGCTGCAATACTCATTGCTATTGATAAATTAGCTTTATTCATCTTTTGTTATCTTGAATTGTTAATTAATTATAACTACTTTATAATTTTAAAGCGAACTATTTTATACTTTAAAATTATAAAGTATCTTTGCATTGTCAATCAAAGCAAGAAAGCAAAGAAAGACAAAATAAAAACGGAGTGACTTATATAAGTCACTTGCCACTCATCAGATGGCAAATATATGAAACCGATTTTTAAAAAGCAAATTAAACGAATAATATTTAAGCATAAAATATAGAAAATAAAAGCAAGTATGAAAATTACAAAGAATGATATATTGAAAATCAAAGCGGGTTCTTCTCTGACAGCTCAACTTGGGAGCTATCTTGAATGTCGTAGTTTGAGACAATGGGCATACGAAATCGCAAAGTCTTATCCAAGAGACGATGTGGAAAGATATAGTTGCTATATAAGCAAGGACAACAAGATAACCATTACTGCTATAAAGAAATGACAATAATGAAATAGTATGAACGAAGCCGAAATAAGATATAGTAACCAATCTCGCCAACTTAACAGGTATGGTGTAACCTTCTGTAAGGATACAGCAGCAAGACTTGTGGGTGGAGAAAAAAGATTGGAAGACTTATACTCTAAGGGCAAAGTTCGCATAGATTTCAAGGGAAAGAAAAAATGGTTTTGTAATGCGGCTGACGTATTGAATAATATAAGAGTTGATTGACTAAGCTTTAAAGACATTTATCCCTGTTGACGGAATGAACGGAATTCAGTAGCGATAACTGAGCAGGGAGCAAAAAAATAGTTCTTTGAAATATTTATTTATACAATAGAAATAATGTATGGGTAAAACCGTACAATTATTATATATGATTTCTGCGCAGGCACAGAAGCGAAGCCAGTGATGGTAGATAGTGGTGGGTGCAAGTGGAACGGAATTGACACCGATAGCAACCGAAGATAAGACGATAACGGTCGAATGGTTGTAAATGTCTGATGGTGGTAAAGCCACGAAGTTGAAATGAAATTTACTTTCAGCACGCCAATTTGTCTTTAGCGTGGTGAGTATGCTTGGTTAGGCACAAGTATCGCTGAAAGGTCTAATATATCCCCTCCCGTAAGATTCGGGGTAACAACCGGTTTAAGCCGTTGAGGGGAACGAACTTAATAATTAAATGACCTCATGAAACGATTTCTTAAAAAATGGCTCAAAAGACGGCTTATTAAGATTGCCATAGAAACAAAAAAACCCATCTCCACGCATCTCTTTGAGTGGATTTACAATTCACCGATATATACGTGGAGAGACAAACTTCTAATTGCTAGAATTGGCAATGATCTTTGGGAAGAATACTATTGTTGGCTTAACAGAGACAACACTTGAGGTATTGGCAAAGTTGTTTCAACCACATCACCGGATACCAAATGAATAAAAGTCATACGGCTCTTATGTTCAATGAAAGCTACATGGTCAGGATTTATATAACAAGGGAAAGTCTTGCCCTCGATCAGTATAAATTTGTTCATAATACAAAAATTTTAAATGTGACACCGCAAAAGTAATAATAATTCGGGTACGTTCCTCTTTTCCATCAATAAAGTTTTAAATGTGACAGTTTATACTTCTATTTGGGGACGTACCCTTTTTTTACATAATATAATGAAAACAGCCAATTTTATCATGTCTTTATTTGCCGCCTTATGTTCGTTAGGGATGATTTATGGTGCGATAGTTACGGAAAGTCCTGTAAAATGCGTATCTGTGATTATATTTTCCATTATCTTCCTGTTGTGCATAAGACTGGTAGTCCTGACATACAATGAACTGAAAGAGTGTGACTAATATTTTCTCTATCTATTTTTTAGTTAGTAATATTATCCGTTCATGCCGGTATGTGAATATAGGTATGAACATCCTCCGAAAGTAGCATTATGGAATGCATGTGGTAATTTAATAATAATCATATTCTTTATGTAGGTCTCATTACCCCACAAGAAGCAGGTTCGATTCCTGTCTTTCGGACAAATATTTAAACGTAGTTATTATGAAAAAAGGTGATAAAGTCCGTGAAATTGGCGATACGCTGATAGGCACGATTATTAAAATTAAAGATGGGCGTGCAGATGTCAAATTCTCTAAGTTAAAAGCTGTTTATTCACTCCCTTTGCAATTTTTGGAGAAAGTATGAGGTGTAAATCATCTATTAATTCAGAACTTGATAAGCTTTATTCAGAGCTTGACACGGTTCAGCAAATGAGTGAAGAAGCGGTAATGCTCACATTCAATGCTGACAGTAAGGCTGAATATATTGCACTTATCAATGAAGAAATTGATTCTCTTGAAAATGAGCTTGAAGAAGTGGAGATATATCATGGCAGGAAGCGGAACTTTGTAAGGACTGCGGACCTGCCTTTTTTGTGTTGGTAAATAATAATATTATAATGAGTGAACAGCTAATATACAGTAAGATAGCCAATATCCTCAAAGAGACAAAGGCTATCACCAAATCGGAGAAGAACCAGCAACAGGGATTCAAATTCCGTGGGATTGACAACGTTATGAACGAACTTCATGAATTATTCTCAAAAAATGAGGTGTTCATACTACAGGAAGTGCAGAATTTCACAACGGAGAACAGAATAACGAAATCCGGCGGTACGAACACATTTACAAGGGCTACGATAAAGTTTAGGTATATGACCACTGATGGCAGCTTTGTGGAAACTGTAAATGTGGGTGAAGCAATGGACGCAGGCGATAAAGGAATGAATAAAGCAATGAGCATAGCGTTGAAATATTCTTTGCTTCAATTGTTCCTAATTCCTACAGAAGAGCAAAAGGACCCTGATAGTACGACACCTGAGGAAACGGATTTCCTTGCGATGGCATTGCAGGAAGTAAGATCAAGCCTGTCAATCGAGACATTACAGGTAGTATGGGGAAATTATAAGGAATTACAGAGTGACAAACGTTTTGTTGAAGCGGTGACAAGAAGGAAAGGAGAACTGAAATGAAACTAATCAAATCACAAGTCATTTTCAATCCCGATGAACATACTTATATGCTAGGGGATAAGGAACTAAGCGGTATTACTTCCGTGATAAGCAGACAGCTTTTTCCTGATAAATACCGTGATGTTCCCGAAGACGTGTTAAGAAAAGCGGCTGAAAGAGGTACTATGATCCACAGTATATGCGAACTTGTCGATGATATGGGTATAACTCATGACAGCGATGAAGCACAAGGATATAAGGAACTGAAAGACGATTGGGGATTGAGGTACGAATGTTCCGAATATCTTGTATCTGACAATGAGCACTATGCAAGCTGTATCGACAAGGTTTATCGCGAAAATGAAACTGATTTTACTTTGGGAGATATAAAGACCACTTACGTGCTTGACAAGGAATCCGTAAGATGGCAGTTGAGTATATATGCATACTTTTTTGAGTTGCAGAATCCGGGATGCAATGCGGTAAGGCTTATAGGTATATGGTTGAGAGGTAAAAACCATGAGATAGTAGAAGTTGAGAGAATACCATCAGAAGTTGTAATGAATCTGTTGAAATGTGATTCGGAAGGCAGACAGTTTGTGAATCCCTATTCCATATCCCCTGTTACTCTTCCTGACGAGTACCGAAAGATGGAGAGGACAATACAGGAAATTGTGTCACAGGCAAAATACTGGTCCGATAAAAAGAAAGAAATAACTGATGGCGTAATGATGGCTATGGTAGAAGCCGGTGAATATAGTTGGAAAGGTGATATCATATCATTTACTCGCAAAAAGGACACTATCAGAAAGGATTTCGACAAGAAGGCGTTTGAGAAAGATTATCCTGATTTGTATAAGAAATATTTAAAAGAGATTCCAGTAGCTGGAAGTGTAACATTAAAAACAATAGAATAACATGCACAACAGAATATCATTAATAGGAAATGTCGGAAACCAGCCGGAGATAAGAACGATAGGTGATTCAAAAGTGGCTTCAATATCTTTGGGTGTAACCGAAAAAGGATACACAACGAAAGACGGTAAGAAGATAGAAGACAGAACAACTTGGTTTCGTATCGGTCTTTGGAGAGGTCTTGCGGAGATTGTAGAAAAGTACGTCAACAAGGGCGATAAACTCTTTGTGGAAGGAAAGATGCTTTCCCGTGAGTACGAGAAAGACGGGGTTAAATATACGGCTTGGGAAGTCACGGCAACGGAGATTGAGTTGCTTACACCAAAGAAGGACGGAAACGGTCAAGATACTAAATCAGCCCCTTCAACAACGCAGCAAGCGGCTAAAGAATCAGACGACTTGCCATTTTAACTTATGCGTTACGATCCTAAATTACCTCTTGACGTTCAAAAGGCAACCGTCCGTTTCAACAAGCTGATAAATGGGCAGAGACCTTTTGAACTTACAGAGATCAAGGAAAGAAACCTGTCCGAAGAGCAAATGAGAACCATAAGGCAAAACAACACAGTTCACTTGTGGTTCTCTGTTTTTGCGAAAGAGATAGGCTGTACGTTTGACGAGTGCAAGCGTGATGTCTGTTACCGAACTATCCTCATTTATGGATAAATTCAAAATGTGGGCACAGGCAGATTTCGGATGTTACCTACCATACTACGGCGATGTAGGTTATGAGGAAATGATGAGAGAATATAGAAACAGATAGATATGAGATTAAAATGTGATATAAGTAAGTGTTCTGCAAATTGTTGTTGCAATGTCCCAATTCCTAAAGGTTACTTCACAGCTTTAAAGAATCGAATCGTCAGACCTATAATCAGGTTTGAGGATGCAGGTAACAATCCCGAATTGGGGGGAAACAATGTGGTAGCTATCACAAATGAGGACATTGCAGAAAACAGATGCCCGTTCCAGCGTTACGATTACAAATGTAACATATACGACCGCAGACCGAAGATATGCCGCATCTTCGGAGAGGGTAAGCACAAGTATTTGCAATGCGGATTTTTGGGGCAGAAGGCACCAACTTTCAATGAAATTCTTACCGATGTTAATTCGGTTATGGATATACTTAAACTTATAGACAAATGAAACTTACTTTGACAAAACAAGAAGTGCTTCTTATCCAGAAGTTGCTCAACACTTACAAAAACGAGTTGCCCGATGACGGAACAGAGAAGCATGGACGTTTTGTCGGGAAGCTCTGCAAGAAAATCAAAAGACAAGTTATTAATCAATTAAAGCAATAAAATTATGGAATCTAATATTTCACGCGATCATATTGCGCTTGAAGCAATGAAGTGCATAATGATGACAGCAAAACGCAGAAGAACTTTATGGAATAGAGTTGTAACATTGTTTTCCCCATCCAAAGAAGTTAGTATTATAAACTACAACTCTGAAAAACAGGCTAAAGCCGCTTACCAGATAGCCAATGCGATGATTAAGGAACGTAGTAAGATAAAGGAGGAATAATATGTATTACGAAGTAAAGTTAAAGGTGATGAAACCTAACAAGGAAGGCCTTAAAAAAGAAGTAAAAGAACATTTCATTACAGACTGTTCACTTTTTGCAGAAGCGGAAGCCAAAGGGCTTGAACAGTATGCATCTGATAATATGGAATCTGATGTATTCTCTATTTCACGTTCAAACATCATTGAGATAATCAACGAAAAGACAGAAGACAAACCATTCTTCAAGGCTACCATTGTAGATACTCAGATTGATGAGAACGGCAATGAGAAAGAATTGAAATACTATAATTTGGTTTGCGCAAAGGATTTAAAGGAGGCAAACACTTTGATGGAACAACACCTTTCACAAGGTTTGTCTGATATGAGATTGGATGCGATTGTTAAAACCAAAATAATTGATTTGATTTAGTTATGGAAGAGTTTATTTCAGATTGGTTCATACCGATGGATTTCGGTAATGATATGCCGGAGGAAGAATCGGACGGTGAGGACAACTTTAATTTTGAATGATTATGAAAATAGTAAAAAACAAGAGTTTTGGGAATGGTATCGTGTATTGCCTACGGCTGGATGATGGAATGCTTGTAGAAACCACTGACACATTCTTGCCGTACTACACAAAAGACGCTATCGGAAGGAAGCAGAACTTTTTGGATAACGAAAATCTTGGAAACCGTTCGGAAAGGTGGATGATTGGAGTTTCAACCATGAGTGGTTGTCCTGTACGCTGTAAGTTCTGCGCTACTGGTAATATGAAGAAATACCGCAATCTTACTGCGGACGAGATAGTAGACCAAGTTTTATTTGCCATTAAGCAATCTGGATGCTGCCCGAAGGATTCAAAGGAATTTAAGATTAACTACACTCGTATGGGCGAACCTTTCTTAAACATAGAAGCCGTAAAAGAAGCTATTGAGCGGATTACTGAAATATACCCGAATACACATCATTATGTTTCTACGATTGGTATTAAAGGTAGTGATTTTTCTTTTGTAAAGGGAAATGTAACATTGCAAATAAGTTTGCATAGTTTCGATGAAGAAAAGAGAGACTGGCTTATCCCTTATCCGAAGAAAATGTCTATTGAGGAACTTGGGCAAATAAGAACAGAAAGTAACTTGAAAACCACTATCAACTTAACATTGGTAGATGAATCAGACTTTGATGCGGATAAACTAGAAAAGTATTTTGATAAGAAGCACTTCTTTGTGAAGTTGTCCCCAATCAATCCAAACAATATATCAGAGAAAAACAAACTCGGCAATGGAATTATCGAGGGAGTTAATTTAGTATAAACATTTTAATTGACAGAATCATGAAAGAGATTAAAGAACAGCTTGAAAAAATGGGCTATGACTACGCAGTAGCAATAGCAACAAAGTCAGAGATTGAGAACGGAGCCGCTTGCGGTCAGCTTTCAATTATAGTTGAAGATGAAACAGAAGAATAGTGAACTTTTTGTTCAACCCGCCTTCCCGGTCTGTGAAGATAGGGCGGGCAAACATGGTGGTATGGCGGAATTAGAAGACGCTATTAAGCAGTAGATTGATGCTCTAAGCTGAGGATTATAGGAAATGATAATCGGGAAAGGTTGGCGAAAAGGAGACCAACATATCAGGTAAACGAAGCATTCGATGGTTATTAATCAATCGGTGACGGATACCAAAACCTACAACAGCGAGCCTTATTCATAGTAGGCGATAAAAGATGTAAATGAGCAGCATAACAATCATGCAGGTGCAAGTCCTGCTACCACCTCATAAATGTGAGCCACACATAAATGGCAAGGGTTAGTAAATAATGGTTGTGCCCCGGAGAATACGCTTCGGGGCTTTTAATTAAAAAGATAGAATGAGACATTTAGAAGATCAGCTTCAAAAGGCTATTATTCAATATTGGGATTTTAAATACCCTAAATGGACGAAAAGGCTCCATCATTCTCCCAATGGAGGAAAGCGTAATGCTATTGAAGCTTCCAAGTTCAAGCAGATGGGTGTTCGTGCTGGCTTCCCTGATTTGATACTGCTTATTCCAAATAGATTCTATCCCTTTTGTGGTATTGAATTAAAAGCAAAGACAGGCAGACAGTCAGAGAATCAGAAAGCTTATCAAAAGGAATTTGAGAGTATTGGGGCGAAGTACGTTGTTGTCCGATCATTGGACGAGTTTATTAAAGTGGTGGATAATTATTTGAAAGATATTTGAATTTTATTTTGGTGTTTTAGAAAAAGGGAGTATATTTGCAGCGACCTACATAATGAATGGCGAGTGACGCTCGCTTTTTAGTGAGCATTTTTTATGCTTGCAAGTTTGCTGCAATCAATATAGCGGCTGTTACCCCCGTGTGGTGAAGTTAATGCTCACCCTGCCATTCATTGGTGTAGGTCAACGGGAAAGGGCAGCCGTTTCTCTGTTCTATAATGCCAAAATAAAAAGACCTACAATTATGGCAAAAGAATTAAATTCAAACAAAAAAACGATGAGTTCTCTTGAGATTGCAGAACTCGCAGGTAAACAACACAATGATGTGTTAAAGGCTATCCGTGCAATGGAACCGGCATGGGAGAAAGTTACTGAGGGGAAATTTTCCCTCAGTGAATACAAGGATTCAACAGGCAGGACTTTGCCTTGTTATGAATTAAACTATCAAGAATGCATGTACATTGCTTCCAAGTTCAATGACGAAACAAGAGCGAAGTTAGTCCTTCGTTGGGATGCGTTGGAAACTGGTAAAGCAGAACCAATAATCACTTCGGTAAAAACAGAAGTGAAACAACCAACCATCTCCGACAAAATGAAAGCAGCTACATGGGCGGCAAAGTTCTTGAATCTGAATGAAAACTCAAAGCTGATTATTGCAAAACAGATACTTGAACCGTACAATCTTCCTCTTCCCGACTATACCCCATCAAAAGGAGTACTCAAATCTGCCTCGGAACTTCTATCAGAAAGAGGTATGAAAATATCGGCACAGGTATTTAACAAGAAAGCCATTGAAAAAGGCTACCTGTGCAATTTGGAAAGAAATTCAGCTCACGGACAGAAGAAACGGTTCAAGTCAATAACGAACAAAGGTCTTTCATTCGGAGAGAACCAGGTAAACCCGAACAACCCTAAAAGCACTCAACCGCTTTGGTATGAGAACAAATTTAGTGAATTGTTAGGCATATTAGGTTTTCAATTCATGGGAGGATTGTCTTATGAAAACTAAATTGTCCTCTCTCTTATTAATGTTAGTACTCACTATCATTAACCCTATCTTGTTTATATTACCGTTTATTGTTTGCTTCATTTCAGCGAAGAAAGGAGGTCTGCTATGAAAAAGAAAATAGCAACCGTTGAGATTGAATGCTCAAATTCTCATTTAATACCAACATTCAGTGACTTTTTAAATGAATTACAAAAGCAGTATGATATTGAGAAAGACTGCAAGAATGAAGCATATTCTTTTATAATAACAAACGGACTGTTTGAGGATTTTAAGAAGTTCAGTGAAAACTACAAAGGAGTGGACCACTACAAAGCAATAATCGGAATGCTTATCACTGATGCTGAAATAAAACAAATCAAGAAATAACAAAAATATAATCAACTAAGTGCTGGTAGCCTTATACAAGGCTGCCACACCTCTTATATCATAAATTATGAAAACAATAGGAGAAATAATGAATGAAATAGAACATATACCTAAATGCCCTAAAAGTGGGGAAGTCAATTTGCTTTATTTAATTGGGATAATGAAAAGTGGTCATGGGAAGAAATAGAAAAGTAGGACTTGATTACTTCCCTATGGACGTGGATTTCTTTCAGGATATACGCATTAGAAAACTAATCAAGTATCAAGGCGGTAAAGCTGTAACTGTATATGCTCTCCTGCTATGTATTATCTACAAACAAGGGTACTACGTGAGGTGGGATGATGAGTTGCCCTTTATTATCTCGGAACAAACCGGGTTTGAAGAGGCGTATATACAGGAAGTCTTTAAATGCTGCCTGATAGTCGGGTTGTTTTCTAAAGAACTGTATGATTCTGACAAAGTAATTACATCGAAGGGGATTCAGAAAAGATGGATTAAATTGACTGATTATGTTGGTAATGATTTCCTAACATCCAAGCTAAATTTATTGGGTAATGATATAAAAATCCCGAAATATAAGTTAGATCATGAAGGAAAGAGGTTATTTAATATCAACGTAAAAGAGTGGAAGAGAATTTCAAAAGCTGTATTTAAAAGAGATAATTATACATGCCAATATTGTGGAAAGGTTGGTGGTAAATTAGAAGTTGACCATATATTCCCTTTTTCTAAAGGTGGAAGTGATAGTTTGGATAATCTGACTACTTCCTGCCAAAAATGCAATAGACAAAAGCGTGATAAATCTGTTGATGATTTTTTAAAATGGAGGGATAATTATGGCAAGACCTAATAAAATGGGATTGGATTATTTCCCTTTTGATATAGATTTCTTTGAAGATGAAAAGATTGTAGCCATATCCGGGGAATTTGGGATTAAAGGAGAAATTGTTGCAATTAAGCTGCTTTGTGCGATATACAAAAATGGATATTTCATACTGTGGAATGATTTGATAAAATTCAAACTTCTTAAAAATCTGCCCGGAGTGTCTTCTGAATTGCTCGACAGCATAATGAACCGTTTAGTCTTATGGGGCTTCTTTGATAAAGACCTGTTTGATTCGATGGGAGTTCTTACCAGTGCGGGAATCCAGAAGCGATATTTCAAAATATCTAAAAGGCGTAAATCTGTGGATGATTTTAGATACTTATTAGTCAAAGTTAGCGGTTGCGAAAACAAGGAAGTTTTTTCTTCCGACGATGGAGATGTATCGAGCGATACAGTTAATGTTTACAATAACGGGGTTAATGTATGCAATAACCCTTTTACTGCCGATATTAATGTATGCAAAAACACCACAAAGAAAAGAAAAGGAAATAATAAAGAAAGCTCTATAAATAGAGCAAAAGAAAAAATGGGTTCTGATTTTGGAAGTTGTGATATAGATCTCAGTGAATTGCAACATGAGCTGTCATCAGACAGCGGATGGGAGGAAGCAATAAGGCTTCATTTGTACCGTAATGGGATAAAGGTTTTCGACCATGATATGTTTCTTCTATGGCTTGACAAGTTCGTGATAAGCCTAAAAGCCGGAGGGACTATCTCGAAAGACAGGAAAGGTTTTATGGAGTATTTTAGGAACTGGATATTGACCGAGATAAAAAAGGGGGCTACAAATTTGTTCCAAGATACGAATGATGCGTTGTTGGAATCTTCTAAAGATAACAATGCCTATTATAAATTCCTGTCATATATCAAGAAACAAGCACCGTATTGTTTTTCCAATATGCGATTGCCTACGGAAGAAGAATTTTTGCTTTTACGGGACAAATATGGGAACGATATGTTTAAAAGCGCATTGCGCACAATAGAGGGCAGAGCAGACATCCGTTCAAAATGGGATGTTTTGTATTATGCTATTTTAAAACAACTCAAGTTTATGAAAGATGAAAGATGAAATAATGCCGAGTGGAATGCGTATATTGCCAAGAGATGAAGAGTGTGAGAAACGTGTTCTTGGGACCATTCTAAGCGAGAGAGATACCATTTACGAAGTGAGGGATATCCTTACTGAAAATTGTTTCTATAACGATTTTCACAAGCAGATATACAGGACTGTATTGGAAATAACGGATTCCGGTGGAAGAGCTGATGCCATCAGTGTGAAATCAAAACTGGAGTTCTCATATCCAGACTTTAGTTTATATGAGCTGACAAAGATTTCAGGAATGTACACATTCGATCTGTATCAATATGCGTGCAGACTTCATGATCTGATGATACGGAGACGGTTCTTTGATATTGGGAGTTATCTCGACAGTAACGCTTTTAATGAGAAGGAAGATATTGCCGACGTCGTGCAAAAAGTGTCAGATCAGCTTGCTAATCTGTTCTCATCCAATTGTAATTCTATCAGCACGGTCAAGGAATGCATAGAATCCGTATATGAAACGATAAACCGCAACATGTCAGGGAAAACAGACTTAACAGGTACACCGACCGGATTTGACAAGATAGATGGGAAAACAGGTGGACTTCAAAAATCAGACTTGATAATTATTGCAGGTGAAACTAGTGCTGGCAAAACGTCAATGGCTGTAAGCATGATGAAAAACGCTGCAATAGCAGGTGCTAAGATAGCCATGTATTCAATGGAGATGAAGAAGGAACAAATTACGTCTAGAATTATTTCAATGATAAGTGGTATTCCTTCAAATGTCATACTTTACTCACCGCTTTCCGGAATGCAGTTGGAAAATGTAGACCGGGCTGTGGATACTGTATCAAAAATGCAAATCTATTTCGATGATAGGAGCACGTCCAATATCGACACGATAATATCTTCAATCCGTCAGATGAAATTTAAAAATGGGATAGACGGGGCTGTGGTAGATTATTTGCAGATTTTGAATGTTAACATGAAGGGAAGTAACAAAGAACAGCAGATGGGAGAGGTTGCAAGAAGGCTGAAGAATCTGGCAAAGGATTTGGATATATGGATTATTGCATTGTCGCAGATGAATAGGGATAATCTTAACCCTGTACCTACATTGGCAAGGTTAAGGGATAGTGGACAGATAGCGGAAGCAGCAGATATAGTTATGCTGATTTATCGTCCTGAGGTAAAAGGGAAGCGGTATCCTGATGAGTTTTCAGACGTGGACACAAAAGGAACTGCCATGATTGATATAGCTAAAGGCAGAAATATAGGACTATTGAAGTTTATTTGTGGCTTCAATGCTGCATCTACTCACTTTTACGACTTGAACATTATTCCCATATCAAGTAATAGCACTGAAGATGATAACAACCCATTTTAAGTATGCCAAAGAAAGTCAAACTGGGAATTGTATATGTCAAATGCCGGAATTGCAAGAATGCCTCGGACTTCGGGGATAATTCTGCGTATTGTAAGGCTAAAAGGCATAGAGTGTGTGCCTGTGACAGATATGGGCAAATTTGCAACAGTTTCAAAAGATCATAACGAGAAAGAGAAATCATGAATGTATTATCACTGTTTGATGGCATGGGTTGTGGATGGATTGCCTTGCGTGAGCTTGGCATTAAGGTTGACAGAGGATATTCCAGTGAGGTGGACAAATATGCGATAGCTCAAGTGAAACTGAATTTTCCCGAGGTAATCCATTTGGGAAGCGTTACAGACATTGATGTTTCCAAATTGGAACATATAGATCTGCTGATTGGCGGAAGTCCTTGCCAATCATTTAGTTTTGCCGGGAAACGTATAGGGATGTCAACAAAAGGGAATGAGGAGATATATACGCTTGAAAGATACATGGAGTTGAAGGGAAACGGCTTCCAATTTGAAGGACAGTCATATCTGTTTTGGGAATATATGCGTATTCTGACGGATATCCGTAAATATAATCCTGATGTGTTGTTCCTGCTGGAAAATGTGGAAATGGAGAAAAAAATGGGAAAGTGTATTAAGTGAGGCTATCGGGTTACGTGGGGTGCATATTAATTCTGCGTTGGTTAGCGCACAGAACAGGCGTAGGATTTATTGGACGAATATCCGTGTAGGGCATGAAGGTCTGTTCGGATATCCTTATAGCGACATTCCGCAGCCTGCCGACCGAGGTGTTTTGCTGAAAGATATTTTGGAAAAAGAAGTGTGCAGGAAATATTTTTTGAGCAGAAAAAAGGTGGATTGGCTGAATATTCATAAGGAAAAACGGAATGTGGAAATAAGGTTGTTAGATGGCGATGACAAAAGCCATTGCCTGACGGCTTCGGGGCAGGTCAAAGGAAATTTAAGCACGGATTATATCTGTGCAGCCATGCGAGGGCGTGAATCAGCCTGTCTTACACCAAGAAGAACCGAATATGGAAAACAGATACGGAAAAAGTATGAAGCAGGTGAGGTTTCTGAGCAGAGAAAGAATATCCAACAGCTTGAACCACGTACTGATAGTAAGACGAATTGCCTTACAACTGTCCAAAAGGATAATTTGATAGTGGTTTCAGGAACGGTACGTGGATTTGGAGGAATACATTTTAGGGAAATAAAATCAGGCAAGTCATGTACATTGATGGCAAGGGCTAGAAATGACGGAAGCTCACAACCATGTGTCCGAATTAATACAGAAATTAGACGTCTTACCCCAACCGAATGTGCACGACTTCAAACTGTACCCGAATGGTATATATGGAATTGCAGTGACACTCAACAATACAAGATGCTTGGGAATGGGTGGACTGTAGAAGTTATCAAGCATATATTAAGTTTCATCAAAATAAAAGAATCATGAATACCGAAACGCTTATAAAGATACGTGAATGGGAAGCGGAACGCGACAGAAACCTGCGCATACACTGCCCTCTTGTAGCTGCCAAATTCCAAAGGTGGATTGACAAAATTAATAAAAAGGAGAACGAAAGTATTAACCGCATGAAAGGAAATGTAAAGTGAAAATATACAATTATGAAACCAAAGAAAAAAATAATAGATGCCGCCATAGCCAATGGTAGCATAGATAGATTGAATATGCTGCTTTCAGCCGCTCACCTGTTGAATTGCGAAGCCAATAACTTAGTAGAGGAAGCGAGCGATTTAATGGCAGAGAACTCCCTTCTGCTTGGAGATTTAAAAAAGTTGCACAATGACTTCGTAAAAGTTGCCGATAAGTATTTCAAGGAGTTCTCCACCCTCATTACTACTGATACCGCCAAGATGGATATGTTCTCTGACCTTGATGGATTTGATAAGGCATTCAGAGAGTGGGCTAAAGTACCGTCAGAGTGGAAACCTGGAGAAGTTTGTAGAAACCATTAATTAAAAGTAATACAGAAACAAGGAAGAATCATGAAAAGAGAATTAACGCCTGAGAATATTCAGGAACTGAAAGAAAATCAAATATTCGTTTTTGGAAGCAACATGAACGGCAATCACGCCGGAGGTGCAGCTAGATTGGCAGTTGAGAAGTTTGGTGCAATTATGGGGAAAGCAAAAGGGATACAAGGTCAGTCCTATGCTATCCCTACGC
>OJMG01001877.1_pt1 | contig 18749 bp, 42 predicted proteins | sample 1597141 | NCBI WGS metagenome assembly OJMG01 (sample SAMEA2452119, study PRJEB22498) | human gut metagenome | biome: human feces; feature: human gut; material: feces | place: Australia | collected 2012 | reverse complement strand
TATCTCCTTATAAAACAGATTATACACGTAATTGAGCAAACAACGTAGAATTTGCTACGTCCGTAGACTGACAAGCGGAGGACAAGAAAAAGGCAGTAGGGAGTAAACAATAATACTTCCTGACGGATGCCATAAAAGGCATACAAAACAAAAAAGCACGAACGGCAGAACGTGAGAACGTGAGCGGATAACACAATAAAACCGCAATTGCCATTTTTATTACTTATATAATGCAGACAAAAAAACGCACCATGCCAAGTATATTAGCAAGAGTATTTTTTGAGCGTGAACAAATCAAAAGGCTTGTACCCGATTAGAAAGTAGCACGCAACAGAAAAAGAGGGTAGCTTTTCCCTGTCTTGGATACCGCAAATAACAAAGCAAAGAAGTTTTTGTCTTTTTATTTTTGTCTGCATGAATAAGCAATAAAACAACACAAAAAAAAGAAAGTGTAGTAAAGCACTCTATATAAATAGGGTGCTATTTTATACCCCAAAAACGCAAAAGCAAAGGAGAATAATTATATGGCAGATTGGGCAAAGGAAATTATGAAACTAGCAAACGACTTGTGTTTAGACACAAACAAGACAAGAGAAGTTGTAAACAGCGTGGAAACTTTGGAAGTACCACAAGGCAAAAAGGTAGATAATTGGAAATATGACCGTGCATGGACACGGTTGAAACCACTAATCATGGCAATATAGGAGGATTAAGATGTTTAATTTTAGAATCATTGATACAGTAGACGGAAACCAGATTATTGATAGAAACCTAAAGACACCATATAGCAGTTTAACACCTGTGCAGATGGTGGAATATACGGAAATGAACAATAGGCTTCTAATCATGGATAGAATGCAACGCAAAGCGCAGGCAAAACGGAAAGTAAACCTATTTAGCAAGGTTGCCTGTTTTGTTGGGCTTGTATAGGAGGTGACGGAAAATGTTAGATTATGGGTTTTTCTATGATGTAGCACGGTTTTTGAATGAGCATTGTAAAGGAAACTATACTGAAAAAGAAGTAGCATGTAATGCTTATGAATACATGAAGAATTATGAAGCGTTTGTGTATTCCGAAGGCAAATACGGAAGTGAAATAAAAATCATTATGAAAATGTTGGAAAAAATGAATACAGATGATGCAAATAGTTATCTGTATAAAATCGAAACAAGTTTATAGAAAGGAAAAGGTGGATATTATGTGTATGAGTTTTGAAGTGATTAGCGGAAAGAAGAGTAGCGGAGATAAGGGTTTATTAAAGGGTATTACAAAAATGTATACTGATGCAGGATGCAAAGTATGCATTATAAATGTTCCAGTCGAATTATTGGAGATCGACACATCGTATCAAACGGATGTGCGAACGGAAAGAGATTTACAATATTTAACTGATAACTGGGATGAAAATAAATTGCTTCCGTTGGTTGGCATACCGCATTGGGAAGAAGGTAAAGTATATTTAGTAGATGGGTACGGACGATGGATTGCTAGTCAGTTGATTGACAAAGAGAAGTATAAAGAGTTACAAGTAATGATTATCTTGACTGCCCCACAGGACAAAGAGAAACGTCTTGAATTTGAGGCAGAAATGTACGCATTTCAGAACGCACAAGTTGCCAAAATGACACCATTGCAGAAGCACGGTGCAATGCTTATCTTACATGATAAAGCAACGGAAACACTGGAAAATCTGAAGCATGAATACGGTTTTGAGTACAGAGCAACAAAGGGAAATCGTGATGCTTCGATTTTAGGTTCATACGCAAGTACATTGAAGTTGTGCAAGGTAGATGACGGTAAATGCGCACACTATGTATTTGATATTTGCCAGAAAGCAGGATTTGACAGACAGGCAAACGGATATGCAACATACATCATGAAGGGACTTGCAGATATTTATAAATTGTACTCGAAGAATCGCAGAGCAACTAAAAAACTGTTAAGCGAAGAGTTACGTGGAATTACACCAGCTATCTTAAGATCGAGAGCGGTTACAAAATATCCAATGGTTGACTTTCGTTCTGCATTGTCACTATATATTGAGGATATGGTAGTCGAAGAATTAGGACTTGAACAGTCAAGGGGAGTTGTGGGAAACAAGGTAATGCCAATTAAAAATGCAGTCTAATTACATAAGCTGTGATAACGGCTATACGGTCACATTAAATAAGGAGAAGAGAGCTTGAAAAGGTAGGTGATTAAGATGTTGACAAGAGAAGAATTGAAAGCAGCCCACAATAACATTATAGTTATAATGGAAAACAGGGTTATGCAAATGACAGGATGTAATAGGCAGACTGCAAATTTAGTTGTCAATGAAGTTCTTGATTTGAATAAAAAGGCAGACAAGTTATTGAATGAAAACGAAACAGGGTAAATGCGTGTTTCATTAGAAGAAAGGAAAGCAAATATGGAAAGATATGATATAGAAGAATTGGTGTTGGGACTTGCTGATATTGTGAGGGAAAATAGATATTTAAGGAAGGAGAATACCAGATTGAGGGAAGTTGAAAAAGAGTATCATCAATCTATTATAAACAGATGTAGAGAAAGTGAACAGGCAAGTTTAAATATGTTTAAAGCTGCATGTGTCGGAATCGCACAAGGTAAAAATGATATGGAACTTGCAAGAGATTTGGTTGAACATTTATAGCAGACTAAATTCGTATTTCTTTAGAAGATTGGAGGAATTGATATGGAATATATTATTGAAAATCTTACAAAAAGAGAAATTGACATTATGGAATCGTCAGATATTGAGTGGTGTCCAGATGATATGTCAGGAAATAATACGGATATTGTAGTATTCAATGAAAAGGATTGTGATAAAGCATTACATTTAATAGGACGCAAATGAAACTAAGATTTCTTTGGAAGGAGCGAGGCAAAATGGATAGAGAAGAATTAGCGGAATTATGTGATGCAAGAGATAAATTATGTGCCTTTTGTGAAAATGATAATTGTGAAAAATGTCAAGTAACACTATTGATTGATCAGGCATATGTAGAATGTGAAGATGATGAAGATGTTTAGCAACTAAACAAAATAACACAACCGTAATGGCAGTTAGGAGAATAAATACCTAGCTGCCTATTTTATTATAAGGAGGAAACGAATATGTATGATTTTACAAAAAACGAAATGGAAATTATTAAAGATAACCTGATGGCATTTATTGCAAACTTTGGCAAGCCACGGATTAAGCGTGGTGATGGAGGAGAAAGCTTCTATGTATTTACTGATGATTCAGATTCATGGAAACAGTATTGTTATAACATTGATTATCTGAATGGATGGTTGTACGGATGTGTGCAAGCAGCTTGCGGAAATCCAAAGCGAGATGAAGAAATGAGAGAAATGTGTGATAGTGCATGTTTTAGAGAAAGATACGCAATCTTATATGGCGAAAGAGAAATAAAAAATATCAACGGTCATAAATGCTATGTATTTACATATTCAGAAGACGATGAGTATCAGGATGCAAACGGAGCTTTATATGACACAGTAACAAGAAGTTGGAGAGATTAGAAAGGCAGGTTGATTAGTATGATGGAATATGAAGTAGATGATAAAAGAACATACGGTGGTACATGGATAAATGTAATAGGTAAAAATACAAAACAAGAAACAATGATAATCAATATTATGCACTGCCATTGCGAAAATGCGGCAAAAGATAAAAATTCACTTCCTTACTTATGGCATAAACATGGATGGACTGATAAAGTAATGGAAAATTATATCAGTTGTGATACTTACGTCCGTGATTCTGAAGGTTATTGTTGGGGATCATACAACCCTCAAATAAAGAGAAGTGAGGATGGAAAACGATATGTAATTAACTTTGAGTGGTTACTTGATGATACAGAGGAAAACGAACGCAAGATAATTGAAGAATGCATCCGTTTATTTGAATCAGCAACAGGGAAAAGTGCAACGGAAATGAAAATGGAGCATATCATGGATGTGGCAAAAGAAAGAAATATGGAAGTTGTATATGAAATGCCTGAAGGATATAAGGCAATGAAGTATTGTCTGACCAATCCAAAAGGGGCAATCACGATTGTGCCAGATAAAGAGCCTCATTTTATTAGGGAAAATGGAAACCTACGAAGAAATCCAAAATACAAGGCAAAATTATTAGTAATATAAGGAGGGATGAATATGTTGCCACAGATTCAGTATGACAAAGCATTTCTTGGTAAATTAAAAAGTAATTACTTCAATGCAAAAGCATTATATGAAATCATTAAGACAAAGGCAGAAGAGATTCAGAGAAAAGTTCTTGCAGAGAATGAATTTTATGAGACAGAAGATATTGCTGAAATTATGAAAAAGCGAGGTGGGAATGGTCAACCTAAACGTATCCTTGATCCTGACTTAGCATATATGATGGACTTAGACAATGAATTGCCACGATTCATTGATTTATGTTATCCAGAATATGTAAAAGCTGGTATAGCAGATTCAAGGGGTAAGGGTTATATTCCAGAAGCGAATGCAAAAGACTTAATGTATGAGGCAGAACAGCAGCTTGTTGAGTATGGAATTGATATTATTCCTGATGAATTTGGAGAAAAGGAAACTCTTAGAAAAGCAGTGCAGATGACTAAGTATAGAGATAAAGTGCTTGATTTAGTATTGAGATTGGAAAGTGGGGAGGTTGAGAATTATGCGACAAGATGAAAAAAATCATGTAGATATGTGGTATGGAGATAAAAATACGGAAGTAGATAAGATTGATGTGAGCTTTAACGATCTCGATTGTAAATATAGAGGAAACATTTACAAAAATGGAAAATGTATTGGAGATTATGTCTGTAGCGATTCTGTAGAATTAGAAAAGGCGTTTCCACAGTTGCGTTTTAATTGGGATTAGGCAATGAAATAGTACTTTCAAAATAGCATAAAATATGATATGATAAAGGTAAACTTGAAAGGATATTGATATTATGAACACATACAAAATTAGAGGATCATATACAATTAGCTTTGAAAAGGAAGTTGAGGCAGAAACAAAAGAGGAAGCGGAAGATATGGCATACGATATTGATATACAAACTGAATGGAATGGAAATTCGGTATTTGTGAGAGACGAAACGGAATTGTGCGCAGATGGAGAAATTAGAGATGTAGAAGTTGAATTAATTGATGGCGAAGAACCAGAAGAATAGGAGATTGATATTATGGAAATTAGTAGAAATGTAATTGAAAATATGATGATGGTATATATTGATCACAAAAAGATTCTAAATGAATATGAATCAGAGATGGACGAAAGAGAAATGGAAGAAGATGCAAATTATAACTTCCACAGAGGGTGTTGTGAAATGACAGAAAGTTGGATGAGGGCAATAGGAGTTAGCCCTAATTGTAATTTTATTCAGGAAAGATTATATAGCAAGTAACATTAAAGCAGATATCAAAACGGTATCTGCTTTTTTTATGCAACAAACAGAGAATAATAAGGCAGATGCAAATAATTGTGTCTGCCTTTTGTAATGGAAGGAGAATGTGAAATGAAACAAAATCAGGTTTGTTATTACATTGAAGATAGTCAGTTTGGGATGTATGTATCATATGGAATATATGAGTATAAAACAATGTGTACTCACAAAGTATCACGGTTAAAAGCACCAGAAATCAGACTAATAAACGGAGTTCCATTTGATAATTTCCAGTCAGAAACGGAATTCAAGAAAGTTCCTAAGGGATGGACTTATAGCACAGATTTATATACAGTCACAGAGGATCTGGAAAAGAAAGAGAAAATCAATGCTGCAATGAAAGGCAGATACATCAAAAATCCTTCAGATATTCAGTGGTTATTTGATAATGGTTATCTTGTAAAAATGGAAAATGTAGAGCCAATTATTGCACATGAGTTTGATCATAATACATATAGACTTGTGAAAAAATATCCTGCGTGGACACAGTGTTATGGAAGTCATAATGACAGATATCCAAATGAAGTGTTTGAAAGTTATGAAGATGCTGAAAAGCGAATGAATGAAATTAAGGAAATCAGACACAGAAAAGTGGTTGAATGTGCATTATTAGACTTTTATGAGGATTTAGAATGGGCATTAGAAAAATATGAAGCCGAACATGGTGGAAGAGAAATTGAAAAAATAAGGCAGAAAATTTTAGCAAGACCACATTTAGATGACATTATGTTTAGATACTACAAGGGAGAAATTCTTGTTGTATCAAGGGAAGCACATAGAAAAGATACACATATTGAATGGGAAAAGGTAGCATAGAAAGTGAGGTTGATTGATATGGTAACAGAAAACGGAATGGTTATGATAACTCTTAACAAATATCAAAGCTTAAATGCAACAAAAAATAAAATAGAAGCACTTGAAAAGTCAAATGAGATGCTACGAAAGGCAATAATACAGTTGACAGGCAAAGGGAATACAACTGATATTAAAGTTTCTCGTTCAGATTTTGTTAAAATGTATGATATGGCAGTAAATGAAATGTTTGAGACAAATGGTGAAGAGAACGATGTTTATGGACATAATATCACAGTACATTGGCATGGAATGTATTGTAATTGTTCAGACGGAGCAACACCAAGTAATTACATAATTCCTGCAATAGTGGATTGTGATAATGAATTAGATTGGGAGGAGTGAAGATATATGCATGAATTTATAGTTAGATGGACAGCAAGTGGATATTGTGTAGACTTTTATTATATGATTGTTGCTGATTCATTAGATAAAGCAAAAGAACTATGGAACGAATATGTAAATATACATGAGGATATTCAATATTCATGGAATAAAGCTGTTAAGGCAGTTAAAAACTATTATGGTGGATATATCACATGGAAAGATAATGGAGAAAGTGATAAGGCAGAAGGCTGTTATAAAATGAAAAATGTGAACACCTATGATGGTAGTGATCATTTAAGAGACTAAGGAGCGGAAAAATGCAAGATATTGATATTCACTTTAGACAAATAGAAGATAATGAGTTTTGGTTGATATACAATCAAGAATCATTTGTGATTAAAACATATAATGATGGAAAATTTCATAACAAATTATATGAGTGTGAAAAAGAAATTCCAGAAGAACTTGAATGGTTTGTTGATATTGTAATTAGAAGAGAATTAGAAATGGAGTGATGATAATGGAAATTAAAAGTGTAGTAAATAATGGAGTGCAGATTCCGAACGAATGTACTTGTATCTGGTGTGGTTCAAAAATGCGGCGTGGTGGTGCTAATAGGATGGGCGCAGGAGTTAATAGTTTTGCTTTATGGTGCGATAATTGTGGAGCTGTAGTTGTACATGCTTGTGATTTTGGAAAGAAAATTACTGGTTATGAAGTAAAATGGGATGTGAAATAAGCAAGTAAACAAGAGTTTACTAGGAAAGAGAGGCGAATAATATGGTAAGAAAAATGAACAACAGATTATATAAAATCAATACATATGCTTCTGCACACATTGTTGAAATAGATGACAATTATGATGAAGAAGTACAGAAACTAAGAAAAGAAATTCAGTTCGATAGTCTTGGATACAAATTGAATTTACTTGTATATCTTGCTACATTAACGGTACAAGGCTATGCAATTTTAAGTGTAACGGAATTTAACATTGATGGAAGTAAACCTAGAGTTGCTTATGCAAGTAGCAAAGATTTTAAAAAGATTGTTAAGTATTATTCTAAGAAGAAAGGAGAGAAGATATGAAATTATATTGGGTATCATTGCTTATTCAGGATAAAGAGAATACTAAACCTTGGCTTTGTGCAATGTCAGATGGGTGTATTAGTTTTGAAGAAGCAATTAAAACCATAGAAAAAGGCAAACAAAATTATAGAGTTCTATCCGCATGGATAGATACTTTTGATACAAATGATCATAAAACAACTGTATTTCATGAATGTTATGTTAATTCAATAGGAAATATAAAATGAAACGATGATTTAGAAAGGAGATAAGTGATATTATGTTTAAATTGCTATCAGGAACGTTTTTTAACAATGGAATTGATCTTGGACATGCAGTTATTCTAATGAATCGAAATAATCATGCATCAAAATTTGGAGTAATTTTCAAAGTAGATGAAAGTGGCGAATGGAGTTTTTATTATGAAAATAATGTATGTCTTACATATGATGAACGAGTAGATTTTGAAAATTGGTTTACTAGTGAACAACAGTAAACGGAAATTTCTTCGGAGGTGAGATTATGACAGTAGGAGAATTTTGTATAGAGAATGCAAGAATGACATTTGATAATGATACATACGTTGAGTGGTTTATTGTGGAATTGTCAAGGTAAATATGATATAATAATAGTATATAGTAACGGAAAATGTAATATATGAAAAGGAGGTAGCATTATGGGAGCAATAATTGCGGGAATATTAACAATAGGAATAGGTTATGTGCTAGGACATTGGGATGAGATCAATTGGAAATATACGAATCCACCGGAAGGATATGAGTGGGATGTCAGAAAAATGATCATTGATGAATCAAAAGGAATTAGTAAAAAAGGAAAAAACTCTAAAGAATACTATCGAAAACACAATAGTGGACAGTATTTTAAGAAGAAAGAGAAATAATAAAGGGGATAAGTAGACGCTTATATAGTGGTAGAATTAAAGAATTTTCCGTTGGCAAAAAGAAGAAAAGTAGTATATTATAAGTGAAAAGAGAATATAATAATAGTAGCATAATTGTTTTTGAGGTCGGAAATGGTTTCCGATGCACTCTGTAAAGAGAGCATCTGAGATGATGGATACACCGCCCATCCAAAAATAACTATGCTTTTATTATATTATACACCGTTAGTAGCAAAATACTGGCGGTTATTTTATGTTGGAAAGTACAATTTATATATTGACTTTAACAACATTGTATGCTAAGATAACAATATCAAAGGAGGTATCAGATATGAAGAAGGCATTTAATACTTCCATTGATGAAGAAATACTTGAACAGTTTAGAGAAAAATGCAAAGAGCAAAAAATCCCAATTAACGTTGTGTTGGAAAGATTTATGCAAGGTTATATTAACGAAGACTTTAAACTGGAAATGAAGTATTTTCATAATGGAAAATAAAAAGAGCAGGTTCACAGCAACCAAACCGAAACCTACTCTTAGCACAACTTGAACCGAAGTCCTAGTTAATACATATTGTATCTTAATTTCTGGACTTTTTCAAGTCGAATTTTCCAAAACAAAATTTGTACCTTGAAAACTGAATAACGGATCGGCTATCTGTAAAAGCTGTCGTGATAGAGTTGAAATACTCTGGGTAGTTTGCGAGCAGAATGGAGAATAAAACCATTAGAAAGCTATCAACAAATTTATTAAGAAAGGAAGATACATATGAAAGAAGAAAAGAAAGTATTAGAAGTAATAGCGGAAACGGAAATTCTTGGCAGAACAATTTTGATGTATGATTCAATCGAAAATCCTTGGTTTGTTGCAAGTGATATTGCTGATTGGCTTGGTGTTAAAAATGCCAGTCAGATGTTGAAACAAGCTGGTATTCAAGAAGATGAAAAGGGTATATTTTTAAAATACACCCTTGGAGGAAATCAGAAGTCGTTATTTGTAACAGAAGATGCAATGTACGAAGTGCTTATGACATCGAGAAAGAAAGAAGCAAAAGAACTTCGTAAAGGAATCAAAGCATACTTAAAATCAATTCGAAAAACAGGAGCTGCAATTCAACCAGGCAGAGAAGAGGAAATGGTACAGAAGTATTTTCCATCATTCTCAAAGGAAGTTCAAACTGAAATGGTTAATGATTTGATTAAACAGAATAAGGAACTGAAAGAGTTCTATGATGACCTGATGAATACAGAAGGACTTATGAGTATTAATACTATGGCAAAGGAACTTTCAATTGGAGAGTATAAACTGTTTGCTTTTCTTAGAAATAAGAAAGTATTCTTCTATGATAAAGATATGGTGAATGTACCTTATGAGAGATTCAGAAAAGAAGGCAAATTTGCCGTAAAGGAAACACCTTGCTATGATGGAAATATCAGATCTGTTACATATGCAACTAAGAAGGGTTTGGATTATGTAAGAAAACTTCTTAGAAAGAATGGTTACTATCCTGTGACCGAATAAGCAATAATCTGAGTGCTGATATGAAGCATTCGACTTGTTCTATACTTCTCAAGTTAAAAGAAGTAGTGTATAATAAAGGTAGTCCAAAATCAAAAAGAAATTGGATAGAGGTTGAGGTTCACAGCCAGTTACCTATGGTAGCGAATGGAAAATAATTTCCAATGAATCCAAATCCATATGGAGATACATGGAAACATCCAATATTGGAACAGAAATCAAGAGAATGGCACATTGGAAGAATAATTTATTTTATCAATCATCCAATTGAAATAAGAGATATTGAAATTGACAATGAATGTAATGGAAGTTTTATTCTTCCACAGCCGGTAATTATAGATGGTTGGCATAGATATGCAGCTGCAAGATGGTTATATGATCAAGGTAAATTATCTAAAATTCATTGCAGATATGGTGGAAGAAAAGATTTATTATTATATCTCAAAGGTGAAACAGATGATTTTTTAGAAGAAGCAATATAATGAAAGAATTGTTTCAAAGCAGAATGGAGGAGATGGTATAAATAAAAATGAAATGGAAATGTGCTGTTTGTGGCAAAGAATTAAAAAATTTTGGTATGGAAGAATATATGTTTGCACCTAAAACTACGGTGTTTGGTGAATTTAAGATTAGAGATCTGGACGGAAACGTTCAAACTATAGATAGAAGGACGGACATGCCGGTGTGTTCAATAAAATGTAAGCAAAAGAATGAAGAGCAATATTTTATTGAAGAGTATAAGGGGACTAATATTTATTGTGTAAATGGTAGATATATGCCTTATCTTGAATGCGATTATTGGTATGATAGTATTGAAGGAATTAAAGAAAGAATTGATAACCCACATTTAATTCCAGTTACGCCGCAACTATGGATTTAGACAAAATATAATGGAGATGCGGCTATGGGGTAAAAGAAGATGAAAGACTGTTTTCAAATGTGAAGAGGTAGCAATTGCTATCTCTTTTTTTATTAGAGGAGGTGCTACTATGTGTAAGCGAAATGGAAACCCTCGGCGCAAATCAAGGTTCATTTGCTTACATTGTATGAAAGAAAACCAACTAGGTAATGGCATACAACGTGGAAAATATCAAAGAGCAAAATGGCACATAAAAGATTTGACTTGTTTCAATCCAGAATGTGCCGGGATGATAACAAAAAATATTGAAGTTAGATTTTGTGATAGTTATGAAGATGTATTTTAAAAGGCAATGGAAATTAGAAGTAATTATTATGAAGTGGAGAATAATTAACATAGAAAGTGAGGTTGATGAATATGGCACAGAGCAGAAATTATGCAAATAAGAAAAAAGGAAAAACAGAGGTATATCCATTCTGGAATATGTCAGATATTAAGAATGTTGTAGAATGGTTTGAAAAGAACGAAGAATGGGACGAATATTTGATTACACTACTTGAATTATTACTTGGTAGACGAATTGGTGATACAGTAATGATGAAGTGGTCAGATTTGTATTATGCGAATGGTAATCGTAAGAGCGAGATTAATACAATCGAGGAACAGAAAACAGGAAAGATTACTAATCTTCCTGTGAGTAATATGGTGTGGGAAGCAGTTGATAATTATTTGTCACATGTCAAAATCAATCCGATGGATTATTATAATGAATATATGTTTGAATACAAACCAAAAACAAACTGGATTAGTAGAGGACATGTTTGGAACTATCAAGCATTTACATTAGATTTATGGTGTGAAAGATTAGGAAAAGATTTTTCAGATAAAAGAAAAGAAAAGATTATTTCTGATTACAAAAAGCAAAATAGATACGATACATTAGGAGAATATCTGTATTATGAAGTGGAATACAGTGATGTTGTTAAATGGCAGACAGATGACTACAGAAAGAAACTAAAGAAGGCAGTTGAAGCTTCTGATATACAATATAATGTAAGTTCACATAGCTTGCGTAAATCGTTTGGGTATTGGATTCATAAAACACATCCATTTGATCCCGATTGTATGTTATCTCTTCAGAAAATGTTTAATCATAGTGATTTACAGACAACAATGAGTTATATTGGCTTAACAGAAGAGAAAAACAGACAGTTAATTAATGATCATGGAGAGTTTATTCATAATGTCTTAGCTGGTAAAGGAGATGAGATAGTCAAGAATATGCCAGTTATTTCATTAAAATCTGATGATTTTGGCAGGATTATTCGTATGCTCACAGACGATGTAGACATGTATCAAAAGGCGATCAATATGGCAAATGAAATGAGAGTTGTGTAAATATGTAAGGACGGTACTATTTTGTATCGTCCTTAATTAGAGCTACTTTCATTCCAAGACCATCACAGATCTTAATTAAAGATTTTAGTTGTGGATTTTCTTGTTTGAGGATTTTGCTCAAATTTTGACTAGACATACCAATTAACGAAGCTAATTCACTAACATTTATGTCCTGTATAGTCATCTCACGTCTGATGTCTGCGATTATTTCTTTTGGTGTTTGCATTATGCACCTCCTATTGTTTTATAGTTGATTATACAACTTATACAATTATTTATCAATATATAGGTTGATTTTTTGTGCAATATTTTATAAAAATAAAGGTTGATAATTAAACTTAAAAGTTGTATAATGTGTACAACATAACAAAAGAAGAAGGGAGGAGTACACAATGGAGATTAATACTTTTGATGTAGTCATGGTGAATTTTGGAGATGTGGAATTTTCTGGAGAACAGGGAGGCGTTCGCCCAGCGGTCGTCATTCAGAACTTCTACGGAAACACATATTCTGATACAACCATCGTGATCCCATTTACAAGTAAAATTAAACATATTCATCAGCCAACACATTCCTTCTTCTATAAAGATTTAGAGAAGGGATTGAGCAAAAATTCAATACTTCTTGGTGAATGTGTAAGACAGATTTCAAAAGAAAGAATCTTGAAGAAACTTGGTTCAATCACAAAATTACAAGAGAAAAGAAAAGTAAAAGCAGTGTATGATGCGAATTTTGGAGATTTAGAGGAGGAATAATTATGGAATATGTAATTATGAGTTTGGAAGATGCAAAAAAAGTTGCTAAAAAAGATGCCGTTGTATTAGTAGCAAAACAGGATCTCGAAAATCCAGACTGCAATGTTGGATTTAAAAAGAAGACATTCGGCGAATGTCACTGTATCCTTGAAGAAGCTGCTACAATAGCTAGGCTGTGCGATGATTTTTCGTCACAACTTAAAGTCTTTTCTGATTTACAGGAAAGTGTGCCGAAAGGAAGTTTGCACACAATTCTATTTAGAACCACATAGAACAGATGTTCGAAAATGGTATTGACATAATCGAACAAATGTTCTACTATAGATATTGCAACAAATAAAAAATGAGCCAAAGTAATGCAAACGTGGCTGCAACCACTCTTACTTTGACTCATCTTGACGAAATGTGAACGAGTAAGAACTCCGTTCTTTTTAACTATGGCATATATTGGTATTAAAAGTCAAGTTATCAAGATGGATTCTCATCAATGTTCACAAAAAGTTCACAATTAAATACGAAAAGGATGTGATTTAATGGCGAAATATGTCATTACTGATGGTAAGTATTACATCAAAAAGGACAAGCATGGAAATTTTATTCCTATCATGTCACCGACACTTGCTGACACTTTCACAAAAGTTAAAGCAGAAAATATCTTGTGTAATCAAATAAGCAAATGTTTGAGATCAAGATATCATGTTGAGTGTATTGAGAAAGACCCACTTGGTATTAAATCCGTAACCAAAACAGACCTTGTAAAAACAGAGAAGGTCATGGAAGCGGATAATATTATGAGATGGATTAATAGAATAAAGGATCTCAATGGCTTAGCAAAAGATGCTTCCGATAGACAAGAACAACTTACACAAGAACTAAGTAAAATTGATAAGGAACTGTCAGACATTGAACATTACATAGAATTTTCTAACTTAAACGCTTATCAAGGCTATCAGGCAGCCAAGATGATTAAAGATAAGCGAATAATTAGGAGAAGTATTAAAAATGAGCTAACCGTGATAAATGTAATTCTGAGCAGGCGCATTTCAGAGACTGTACAAGATGAAGTTGTGAAGTGCATCAACGGTTTAGATCATCGTACATATAATCCAAGGGTCTTGGAAAAAATGTTTGAATTGTAAAGGAGTGGTGGAATGAAAGAAGATATATTTAGAGGTCTGACTGATCAGCAAATGGAATTGATTAACAAATATGCTAAGGATGATATGTATGAATTGCATAAATTATGTAAGCCATTGATTAAACGTAAAAATGTTGCTCAAATGGAAGACATGGAATTGTTAGATGATGCACTAATGGTGCTTGTTGAAAGTGCAAAATCGTACAACCCAGAAATTCGATGTTCGTTTAGTACATACTTGTTTGGAAACATTAAAAGATCATTTGCTGATTGGACAAGAGATAGATTACGCTGGAAACGTTGCAACCTGGAGTTAGATAAAAATGGAAATATTAAACTGGACGAAGATGGAAAGTATCCAATTCCTATTCCAAATGTGCAATTGGACACCAAGAATGATGATGGTTTGATGTTGCAAGAAGTTATTCCATCTAATTTTGATGTACATGAGGAAGCTTCTAAAAATTTAGACACCGATGATAAGGTAGAGAAATTTTTGCAGACATTAAGTAACAAACAACGCAAAATTCTCGAATTAAAAATGGAAGATATTCCTAAAGAAGAAATTCTACACACATTGCATATTTCTGATAGAGAATATCAGTCAGAAATGAAAAAGATCCAATTGAATAGTAACTTATCGTGGTTTACAAAAAATGTAAATGATTGCAATTATAAGGAGGAAATGAATATGACTAGAGTAATTAAGATGCAAGAAGCAGAAGGATATCGTACTGACAAAGCAACAATGTATCAATTGATTGATCAGAAAAGAAATGGAGATATGAATTGTGAATATATTTTGCAAAGAAAACCGTTTCAGTGGAGTACAGAAGAACGCAATAGATATATTTGTCGCATCCTTTCAAATCTTCCTATTCCTGAGATAGTATTATGCGAACAAAACATCAAAGGGATGACGATTGCTCATTTAATTGATGGTTTACAAAGACTATCATATGCAGAATCCTTCAAGGAAAATCGGTTTAAGATCGGTGCGAATGGAGCAGAACGCCATTTAATTCAATATAGAGATTTCAAGACTGATGAAAATGGCAACCGTGTATTTGATGAAGATGGAATACCTATCTTTGAAATTAAGGTTTGTGATGTAGTTAATAAGAAATACCAGGATCTTCCTGACGAACTGAAAAAGAGGTTTAACGACTTTAATGTTAATGTCACAAAGTTTTTTGATTGCACTGATGAGCAGATTGCAGATCACATTCGTGACTATAATAATCATGCGAGCATGAATAGCGAGCAGTTTGGAATTACGAAAATTTCACCAAATACTGCAAAGATGATAAAAAGTGTAACGAAAAATGGTTTTTTCAAAAACTGTGGTAAATTTACATTGGCAAATGATGTTAAAGGCAAGATTGATCGTGCAGTTGCTGAGATGGTTATGTTATTCTTCCATAAAGATAATTGGAAGGCTAATGTAAAAGCAACATATGGATATATTGATGAGAATGCTAGTCAAGCAGAGTTTGATATTATATCATCCGATTTGAGTCAGTTGGAAAGTGTTATTGAGAATGAGGGGAAAGAGATAAATAATATGTTTACTACAACATACACACCTATGTGGATGGCAGTATTTCATAAGTTCCTTACTTATGGTAAGGATTTACATATGTTTGTTGATTTCTTAAATGCATACAATAATGAACTCAAAACAACTGAGATTGATGGTGTGTCAATGGAAGACTTTAAGGATCAACAGTCAAAGAAAAAGGCTACCATTACTGGAAAAGTAGATTTATTGATCAAATTAATGGAGCAATATTTTGGAATTGATGAAGATTCAACAGAGAATAATGTAGTAGATAATCATGAAGATGTGATTTCTGCTAATAATGATGAAATTACAACTGACAATGGACTGATGAATTTCATAAAAAATAACATCAAGGATGATGTCACAGATGAAGATATTCAGGATTATGCAGATTATGTGGATGACACAGTCAGAATATCATCTCCAATATATCGGCAGTGCAAACAAGCCTTGATTGCGATAGCAGCTTATGTATATCAGAATAATACTGATGAAGAGTTTGCAGAGTTTATTGACGGCTATGCAAATAATACATATACATTTGATCAAGATCAAGTAATAAATTATAACAACATGAAATGTCAATTTGATCAGTTCTTACAGAAAGGAGCGGCGTAATGGATATTACAAAAGAGAATATTTTAGTAGGAGGTTAAAAAATGAGTGAACAAATATATAGATTAGTATCAAAAAGTAAGACATGGGATAGTCCTACCATTACTCTTGAGAAGAATACCGTAGTAGGTACAATTAGTGTATCGGATACACAATATACTCACAAAGAAGTGAAATATAAAATGAAGAAAATCTGCAATGGAGATATACAGCTTGTACGAAAAGATGATGGTTATGAGAAATGCCTTGTAGAATATTCTATTGTAGCAAAACAGAAATTAGAGTCAAAAAATGAAGATCGTAGCTTTGCTCACACATCAAATGTGGTTACAGGAAAAGAATATGAGGTTTGTTATACTCTTGATGGAATTGATTATTGGACTATTGGAGAACTAATCCAGTTTGGCAATAATGTGGATTTGTATGATGCGAGCTATGAGACGATAACACATATTCCGTATAAGGCAATTAAGTGGATTTTACCAAAAATCTTGAAACAAAAGGAGAATAAATAAATGTCAACAAATTAGAGGCGGGAGCTTCGAAAGGAACTGTCAACATTGTCTAAAGAAAGACTTATTGAGAAATGTATCAAATTACATACAAGATATGGAGGAATGTAAATGTCATACTGGACTTATGTAAATGGCACAGTGATAGTTAGTCCGATGGGAAGAACACAAGCGGAAAAACGATATATTTTAGACACTGTCTTATCTCATCTTCCAAGAGTCACTGGAAGTGAGGGTGATATGAATGTCTATGTAATTCAAAAGTCTGGGTTTAATTCGCATCAAACACACGATGAGTTTGGGGAACGTACTAATAATCTCACTAATACACAATATGGCTTCAAAAGCCGAGAAGATGGATGGGTGGATGTGCAGCAAGATTATATTTTAGTATGTAATGGCTCACTTCGAGATCGGGAATTTGATGAAACATATAAAGAATTTCTTAAGTGGATTACTCGATTAGCCAAGAGAATACAAGTTGAAGATGTGTTTGTTAAGATTGTTGGATATGATCACTCAGCCATTATCCGTGAAACTGATCAATCTGCATTTGGCGAGATGTTTGAGATACCAAGTTGGTCTAAAAGTAACACGACTGGTGAGCCGAACTGGACGGAGTATCTTATGTGGGAGAGTGCGAAAAATTCTTCATATCCGATGATGCTCGGTTACAAATATTTCGCAGACGAAGAAAATGATAAAGAAGTAGAAAGACGAATTGCGTACATGAAAGGAGAATAATTATGGCAAAGAAAACAGAGGTGGCACGTTGGAAGAGTATCGTGGCAAAGTTGGATTATAAAATGACCAAAGAAAAATTAGAAAGAGCAAAAATAGTTAAAAATGCAGCATCTAATAAGAAAGGAAAGAGAAAATAATATTGAAATAATTTAAAAAGAATAAAACAATTTTTATTCGATATAAAAAGAAAATTCTCTTTCTTTGGATTGTGAGGTGAAAGAATGAATAATATTGATGAGATGAAGAAAGAAGTGTATTTTGCAAATACAGTGATTGGTGCGATTGATAATGTCAAGACACCAATGCTTATGTATGAGGAAGAAAAGCAAGTAGTAAGAAAAGCACTTAAAATGTACATTGATAAAATTGAATATAAAATGTGTGGGAATTAAATCACAGTAAAGTTCGATTTCTTGGGAAGAGAGATGAATGATATATGAGCAATGGTGATATAGCATTAATTATTTTTTCAATAATTGGATTAATTTTTTCATATTCTGTTTTATGTAGTATGCCAGGAGATTTTTTGAAAGCATTTGAAGAAAGCTGCAAAGAGTCAATACATAAAAGAGATGAAGAATTAGATAAGAAAGAGAAGATGAATAAAGAATTGCGAAGGTGGTTATTTAAGTAACAAGAAAACTTCGATTCATTGGGTTTTAGAAAGGAGAAAGAATATATGGTTAGATATTTTTGTGATTTATGTGATAAGGAAGTTGATAAATATAATGAGTATTCGTTACCGATTGCAGCCACTTTTATAAATGGTGAACCATGTGATTTAATTCAAGTTCATGGATTCAATTTGTGTAAAGATTGTAGAAGTAGGCTGTACGGAGTCGTTGAAAGCATTGTTCCAAAGCAGAAGATTGAAAAATTAAATAAGAAGGCTTTGAATATAAAAATGGGAAGATGTGATAAGTAGCAAGAATCGCACATTTCTTGTGAAATTTTGGAGGTTAAGACAATGACAATTGATCAAATTAAGGACAAATTGAAATCAAAAGAGTATGACTTCCTGAGAACAGATAAGAATTTGGGTGACAATATCA
>OJMG01001870.1_pt1 | contig 18776 bp, 19 predicted proteins | sample 1597141 | NCBI WGS metagenome assembly OJMG01 (sample SAMEA2452119, study PRJEB22498) | human gut metagenome | biome: human feces; feature: human gut; material: feces | place: Australia | collected 2012 | reverse complement strand
ATCTTCACCCGCCATAGCGACATATCCGCCTAATGGCAGCAAGCGTAAGGAGAGTGCAGTTTCGCCCTCTACCACTTCGTAAACAGGTTTTTGTTTACCTTCCGGTGTCGCTTCAAATACCGGTTTGCCATCTTTGATGACTTTCTTCTTATGTTTGAATTTATGAGTAAAGATACTCGGTCCGAAGCCAATAGAATACTCTGAGCAATAAACCCCGAAAAGTTTAGCGACCAACAAGTGGCCGGCTTCATGGATGCAAACGACTAAAGAAAGACAAAGAAGGAAAATAATAATGTTTAAAAAAGTCTGCATGTATTACCTCCAAGGTTTGTCCGCAAGGATAGAACAAGCATATTGGTCAGAATCTCTCAATATGCGATCTAAATTTTCTTCCGTGAGTGTTTCAGACGTCGGAAGATGTTGATAAGTATAAAGTAACGCTTGATAAATTTCTAGATAGGTGATTTCTCTATCCAGGAACGCTTCGATTGCTTTGCAATCGACCGCATTGAAATAAATCATACCAAAATGGCTGTATTTTTCAAAAATTTTGCCTGTGAGCGTAAAGCAAGGATAAAAATCAGGATCGATCTCTGAAAGTGGTATCTTAGCGATTTCTTTTAAATCGTCCGATGAATTCTTATGCATTCCTAATTGTCCTTTGCTCAAGCTAAAGGCGATAGAGACATGCATATCGCAAGGGGAATACTCAACAAGAGAGACTTCCTCACCTTGTTCGTTTTGATAAGTGAGACCAGCGTGTATCAGTGAAGATTTACAAATTTTCGCTTGCACATCATTCCTCTGAAAGAGACAATTTGCTTCGATGATCTCATAGCCTTTGTTGACCATAGTCGCAGAGTCAATCGTGATTTTTTTCGACATCTGCCAAGTAGGATGCTTTAAGACCATCTCTGGTGTGACAGTCTCCAAGTCTTTTCGCTTGAAATCACGCAGGGCTCCCCCAGACGCCGTAATAAAACAAGAGGTTACTTTTTTACCTTTTGCTTCTTTTAACAATTTATATAATGCAACATGTTCGCTGTCCACAGGATAAATATGGCCTTGATAATCTTTTAATAACGGCTTCATCAACGAATACCCGATGACTATGCTCTCTTTATTCGCTAACAAAAGATCCTGGTTTTGCTTCAATGCAAGCAACGTTGGCTTTAAGCCGTCGTTTCCACTGATGCTATGAAACACGGTTGCATGCTTTAACGCTTTTAAAAGTTTCAAATTGCAGTCTTCACCCGTGAAGACGCGATGAGAGAAAGCGGGGTGTTTTTTTATAAAACGTTCACTTGCTTCTTTCTCTTTTATTGCGACATACAAAAGGGAATCAAAAGATAAGAGGTATTCCTCTAACTTCTCAAAGTGAGAAGAAAGAGAAATACCTACCAAACGATAATCAAAGGAATAACGCAAGAGATCCAAACACTGAAGACCAATGTCTCCGCTTGCACCTAAAACAATAATATCGTTCAAAAAACACCTCACGCAATCATATTGAATCCAAAGGACATCATCAAAAGAAGAAGTCCGGTGGATAAAGAATTTGCCAAAACAGAATCAAAACGATCGATGACACCACCGTGTCCTGGGAAAATCTTACCATAATCTTTAATTCCGTAATGTCTCTTGATCAAAGAGAAGAGGAAACCGCCAAGATTTCCGATAAACGGAAGTAAGAGCCCGATGAGGACTAAGAAGACCCAGGCATTGCCGCCTAAGATATTCATATTTGCTAAGACTTCGGAATGACCAAACTGAAGAAGTCCAGGGACCAAAGGCATATCGAAGACAAATTCAAATAAAGCGACACCGCCAAAGAAGAAGAGATAAGAGAACAGACATCCGCCGATAAATCCTTCCCAAGTCTTATTGGGAGAAATGCGTTCGTTCATCTTATGTTTACCAAAAAGTACACCGACAAAATAAGCGCCGATGTCGGCAAACCAAGTACCGAAACAGAGAGCAAAAATCAAGATAGAAGAAGACCAGTTCTGCGCTAAATCATGACTTTGGTAATAAAGGCTAAACCAATTTGCGGAGACAGGGTTTCCAAAGAATCCAGTCGCGTTCGGGAAATAGCGTAAGAAGAGCATTCCCAAAAATCCATATGTCATAAATGTTTCGGTAACAACAAGGAAAGTAACGTCTGCCAACTCTACTTTTTCCGAACGAATTGCAATAAAAAAGAGAGAGAAGAAATAAACCAATGTCAAAAGAATCGGAACTAAGAAGAACATCGGTGTGATGCTTCCATACTTGTTGACATCGAGCATGAACCAAGCGTCAAGAGAGCCGTTTGCCCAAGGCTTGATGAAAAAAGAAAGCATCAAAAGCAAGACATAAGTATAAGTGATGATGCGGATCGGAAGAGAAAATTTTTTCGGTCCAGGAACTTCGAGCAATTCATGACTACCGACAAGAGCTAAGAAAAGCAACAACACAAAAACAAACCAACCGCCAAGAATACCCGCGGGTAAGGCGACAGCAACAAGCACAACTCCCGTAATAATACGGGTGATCATGCTTGACTTGCTTTTTTCTGATAATGTATTTGCCATTGTAAATAACGATAGATAGAAACTAGATTAGATGGTTTCGATATCTTTGACTTTCATAGCAAGCATCTTATCGATTTCGACAATGTGCTTATCTGTCTCCTTTTGGATTTTATCAAGGAGATCATCTCTCATGTCTTCGCTGAGAGTATCATCTTTCTTAGCGTTGTTGTTGGCATCGCGACGGATGTTGCGAATAGCAACCTTGCCATCTTCCGCATATCTCTTAGCCTGTTTGATCAAATCCTGGCGTCTTTCATCGGAAGGAAGCGGGAACTTAAGAATAACAACATTGTTTCCGTTCTGAGAGATGTTGCAACCTAAATCCGCCTTGTTTAAACCGCCGATGATATCCTTGATGATGGAAGGATCAAAAGTCTTAACCTGAAGATCGGTCGGAGAAATCGAGCTGATCTGAGCAACGGTCTTAAGCAAGCATTTTTCACCATAAGCGACAACAGTGACCTTATCTAAAAGTTGAGCGGTGACCTTGCCAGCTCTTAAGGTGCTAAAGCTCTCTTTCAGGGAGGCTAAAGTCTTTCCCATTTTTTCAACATATTCTTCTAATGTCATAAAGTTACCTCCATAGATCGATAGATCTTTTTTTATTTTACTAGAAAAACAAAAGTTATGAAAGATTATCTTATTTATTTGTAACTAAAGTTCCTAAGTCTTCTCCTTTGACAACCCGAACTGCATTTTCCGGATCGTTCATATTGAAGACACGAATATCGATATCACTGTCCGATAACAATCCGACAGCAGTGCTATCCATGACCTTTAAGCCTTTTGCCAGTATTTCCTGATAAGAAATCTTCTTGATTAAGACTGCATCTTTATTAGTTCTTGGATCATCAGTGTAAACACCTTCTACACCATTTTTACCCATGAAGATACCTTCCGCGTTGATTTCTTTGGCGCGTAAGGCAGCAGTCGTATCCGTAGTAAAGTATGGAGAGCCAATGCCACCAGCAAAGATGACAACTCTCTTCTTTTCCAAGTGACGAATTGCTCTTCTGCGAATATAAGGTTCGCAACAAGCATCGACAGGAACAGCCGATAAAACTCTTGTCACGAGACCGCGGTCTTCAAAATAGGATTGAAGGCACATGGCGTTCATGATCGTCGCGAGCATACCCATATAGTCACCGGTGGTACGCTCAATACCTAAATCAGAAGCAAGTCTCCCTCTCCAAATATTGCCACCGCCGACAACAATGCCGACTTCTGTACCCATATCGACAATCTTTTTGACAATCACATAGACCTTTTGAAGATATTCCGTATCATAAATTTCTCCGTTGCCTTTTAAAGCTTCTCCGGATAATTTAAGAAGAATTCTCTTGTAATGAACTGCCATAGAATAGACCTCCGTTTTATCTTGATATTATTTTACAATAAAGGCACCTCTAAAAGAGGTGCCAAATAGACGATAGGAACAATTATTTGCCAGAAGATTGCGCAGCAACTTCAGCAACAAAATCATCGACGCGCTTTTCGATACCTTCGCCAACAGCAAAGCGGACAAAGGACACCATAGAAGCGTTGTTTTCCTTAAGATACTGGGAAATCTTCTTATCTTCTTCACCGATAAGACCCATATCGACAAGAACACTCTCGAAGAGAGCCTTTTCGACTCTACCAGAGACGATCTTATCCTGAATGTGAGCAGGTTTCTTAGCGAAAGAAGGATCCTGTAAGGAAGCTTCCTTCTGAACCTCAGTTTCCTTAGCGATAACTTCGGCAGGGATGTCGCTCTCAAAGACATAATTCGGGTTGTTGGAGCAAACAACTAAAGCGATGTTATTTGCAATTTCTTCGTTGCCACCCTTAACGACAGTGAGAACAGCGATTTTACCCTTCATATGAAGATAAGGACCAAAGACCTCATCATCGTTCTTATGGACGATAGCGAATCTTCTGAAGTCAAGCTTTTCACCAAGCTTAACGCTGGCATCAACAAAGATCTCTTCGATGGTCTTGCCACCATTGGAGCACTTCTTGGCTTCTTCAAGATCCTTGGGTTCATTGGCGAGAATGATGGAATTGACTTCCTTGACTAAGTCACGGAACGGATCAGAATTGGCAACGAAATCAGTTTCGCAGTTGATTTCGATGACAGCGGCTTTGTTTCCCTCGGTAAGGATGGAAGCGACACCTTCAGCAGCAATACGAGTTGCTGCCTTTTTGGCAGCCTTGGCAATGCCTTTTTCTCTTAACCAGGTAATAGCCTGTTCAAGATCATGATCGGTAGCAGCTAAAGCCTTTTTGCAATCCATAAGGCCAGCGCCAGTGCGGTCACGAAGCTGTTTGATCTGTTCGATTTCAGTCATTTTACTTGCTCTCCTCAGTTTTGGCTTCAGCGACAGGAGCTTGTGCTGCTGTTTCTGTTGCCGGTTTTTCTTCCTTCTTGTCTTCAGCAGGACGACGAGTATTCTTCTTGACGAATTTCTTTCTAGTGACTCTCTTTCCGTTCTTTCTCATAGCGATAAGATCATCTCTGAGCTTAGCACGGATAGCCTTAGTCTGTTCGTTCGGATCGACACCCTTGAGCATTTCAGCCATGGTGCCAGTAGCAGCATCGGCAGTCTTGTAGGCATAAAGCGGTTCACCACCCTTACCTTCAACAACAGCGTCAGCTAAGAGACCGACAATGATACGGATGGAAGCTTCGCCATCATCGTTTGCCGGAATGAGGTAATCGATAAGATCAGGATCAGTGTTGGTATCACCTAAAGCGAAGACAGGGATGTTGAGAAGTCTAGCTTCTGCAATCGCATTGTGTTCGGTCTTAGGATCGACAACAACAAGGGCGTTAGGAAGTAAGCGGATTTCCTTGATACCTTCAAGGTTCTGGCTTAACTTCGCTTTGAGTTTCATCTTTTCAGCAGCTTCCTTCTTAGGGAGCTTCTCAAGTTCGCCATTGAGTTCTTCCTGTTCAAGTGTACGGAGTAAAGCGATTCTCTTGACGATTGTGTGGAAGTTAGTAAGGGTACCACCTAACCATCTGTGAGAGACATAGAAAGAACCAGAACGAACGGCTTCTTCCTGAATTGCCTTCTGGGCATAAGCCTTGGTACCGACAAAGAGAACCTTGCCACCCTTAGAAACGATGTTCTTAAGGGCCTGATAAGCTTCCTGCATTTGAGCAGCAGACTTATTGAGGTCGATGATGTGGAGGTTGTTTCTCTTGCCGTAGATGAACTTTCTCATCTTCGGGTTCCATCTGGAGACTCTGTGTCCGAAATGACAACCAGAATCTAATAAAGTTTTTGCACTGACAACCGGATCGGTGGAAGCATGGACAGTGCTAGCCATGACATCCTGAGACTGTTCAACGACAGTTTCTTTGACTTCTTCGCTCATTTTGAGCCTCCTTTTTGTTGACCTTCTAGATGTTTCAAGATGCCAACCCAGATAGCTAAGCATAGCAGGCCAATGATGTGCCTGTTCTAAAGATGGGTGTGGCTAAAAGGACTCGTCAGCAAGATTCGCATCTATGGTTATTTGCGCACACACGCACTGAATATATTATCAAACAGGAAATCGAAATACAATCTTTTATTTATATATAATATATATATCAATATGCTTGTTCCTTTATAGATGAAAATCCAATAACTTTTTCTTGATTATTTTTCTTTTTTTCTATATAGTAATATAGCTTTAAGCGCATTGGCCCGGTCGACAAGTGGCTTAAGTCACAGCCCTCTCAAGGCTGTATTCACGGGTCCGAATCCCGTCCGGGTCACCATTTTAGAAAAACGCCTATAATGCGTTTGCATTATAGGTTATTTTTATACCAAGGGTTACCAATTCGTGCTAGTTATGTCGCACCCTAAATTCGACTAACCGCAAAGAAACACACTCTTTCTACCGCTTGAAATATAAATTTAAAATTCGCACCCGTGAAGTAGGTTGTATGGGTTCGAACTCATAAAAGGCAAAATAAAACCTCCACGATATAGTTACTAGCTATGTCTTGGAGGTATTTTTATTATCGATTGATATAGATTCCGAAGTAGCAATTAGACCAAGTGGCTCTTACTTTATAGCGATAACTTTCAATAAATTTCATAGGTATTGATTGAGGGTTATAGGGGAGTTCACTTAAGTCTTCATTTCCTAAAACAAAGACAAGTCTATTTCTTTTTATAACGATTACTCTTTTAAATAGGTTTCTAAAATTGTAATCGCCTAATTTCTCTTCATTAGGGAATTCATGAAGTGCTTTTATAATTTCATTAGCTCTCACTTTAGGATCAATTGATTTAAGACTTTCATTTTCTAAGAAACATTTCTCACTTGAGAGAATATGCAATCTACCTTTAAGTTCGTTTTTAATAGCAATAAAAGCTTCACCATCAAGTCCTTCATAAGATAAATAATTTGCTCTAGTCTTTTCTATTTCATCTTCAAGTTCTTTAATCCTAGTTTTATTGGATTCGCTATGTTCATCTTTAAATGTTTTCTCAAGTTCCTCTCTTAATTCTTTTTCATTGGCTTTTAGTTTTTTAACAAGAAGCGGAATGATATATTTTAAGTGTTCAACAAATATTGATTCGCTTTCCTTACACAAGCTTCTTTCTCTATTAGAAGAACAGTAGAGCATCTCGACACCTTTATTTAGTTTTCGGTGATATGGCTTTCTACAATAAGGACAATAAGCAAAGCCAGTAAATAAACTTATCGTTTTTTCTTTTCTTCTAGTGCATGAGCGATATTTTTCGGCTCTTTCATCCATTAGCCTATTAGCTTCGAGAAACGTTTCTTTACTTACTATTTTTGGTATAGCATTTTCAATAATTATCTTATCTTTTTCACCATGATTAACGACAATTTTTTGTGATACTGAGTCCTTGCTATAAGTTTTATGAAGAATAATTGTCCCAAAATATTTCTCGTTTTTAATGATGTGCCTTAGCATTGACTGAGTCCAGACTCGTTTTCCAGTAATTGAAACTACCTGAGCATCCATAAGTTCATCGCAGATTTCAGAAGAAGATTCTCCAGCAATATATCTTTTAAATATGAATCTCACCCATCTAGCGGCAGTTTCATCGATAACGATATTTCGTTTTTCATCAAATTTAAAACCAAACACCATATTTGCATTCATATAGAAATCACCATCTCTATATCTTTTTTCAATGCTCCATTTGACGTTTTTACCCATGGAGACAAGTTCTTCTTCAGCAAATTTAGCATAAAGTGTAAGGTAGTTATCACATTTTGTATCTAAAGAAGAGATGTTTTCTTTTTCAAAGATTACTTCAACGCCTTTATCTCTTAATTCTTGAATGATTCGAAGCATATCTAAAAGGTTTCTTGAAAACCTAGAAATGCTTTTAACTAAGATAATATCAATTTCACCTAGAAATGCTTTTGTTAGCATTAATTGAAATTGGTCTCTTTTAGTTACTGAAGAAGCAGATATACCATCATCTGCATAGATACCAGCAAATTCAAAATCAGGATTATTTTTAATAAGTTCTGTATAGTAACTTATCTGATTTTCAAAAGAACTTTCTAATTCTTCTTTAGCATTACTAATTCTAGCGTAGGCTGCTACCTTAAGTTTAATTCCATCTTTTTTCTTATGTAAATAATGTATTCTTTCCATTCTATTTTCTCCTATAACTCAAGTGTCATATAAATGAGGATTCTTCCGTTTTCCTCTATTGTTTTTCTTGTTAAATTTTGAGTTATCTCTTTATTGTTTAAGAGTTCTTTAAATTGGTCCTCAGCGACTTCATTTTGAGAAATAATAAAAAGAACTGAGTTATCTATTAACCTATAGATTCTTTTAATGAAAGTAGAGGCAATATCAGCAGTAAAAGTGCTCTTTTTATCTAAAAAACCAGCTAAATCCTTATTATTTTTCTCTTTTTCTGAATTATCTAAGGCCTCTTTAATAAGGTGTTTTTGCTTATCTTTTAGCTCTTTTTTCTTATTTTCTATCTCCATAAACTTTTCTTGATATAAAGCTAATGGAAGAGGGGCTGAAGCTTGGTTTTGAATGAGGTTTCTTGATTCTGTTTTAAGAGCTTTTAACTTTTCATTAAGACTTTCAGATAAGGTTATAAAATCACTTATTAGCTTACCTTTAGCTATTCCGTTCATTAGGACATCCTTATTTAGTTTTTCTAACTTTTCTTTAAGAATTATTGATGCAGCTTTTTCAACTAGCGAATAATCTAGAGTCTCTTTTTGAGGGCATTCAGAGTAATTGATATTTTTTCTTCCTTCGACTTTGCAAGTTAAAACATGCCTTTCATAAGGTTTACCTTTGTAATAAAGAATTCTCCTCATTGGTCTATTGCAGGCTGCGCAATAAATAAGCCCAGTAAGGGGAGTCGTATTTCTATTACTTTTCCTTGGATTATAGTTTTTCTTCCTTTCCTTCAAAAGAAGCTGAACGAACATGAAGAGGTCTTTTTCAATTATTGGTTCATGATGTTCAGGGATTAGGTATTGATCTACTTCACCATCGTTCTTTCTTCTTTCGTGAGTCAAATAATTATTGCAGTAAGTCTTTTGGTAGATTAAATCACCACAATATTTTTCATTAGTAAGAATCCTATGGATACTTCCAACATCCCACTTAACTTCACCTTTAGCGTTTTTCTTATTTTCCCTAATTAGGGTATCAATTATTTCTCTATAAGAATAACCATCGGTAAACATCTCGAAGACAAGTAGAACCGTTTTCTTACCTTCTTCATCAATTTCGAGATTTCCATTTTCACCTTTCTTATAGCCAAGTATCTTTTTGGAGTAGCCATTATACGAACCTTGTTTCATCTTGGAGCGGATGCCCCAGGTGACGTTGGTAGATATCTGTCTACTTTCTTCTTGGGCAAAAGATGCATAAATAGTTAGCATCGTTTCTGAAGAACTGTCTAGCGATGAGATATTTTCCTTTTCAAAAAATATCTCGACACCTTTATCTTGTAATGCCCTTTTGGTGGCGATGCAATCAACTGTGTTTCTCGCAAACCTTGAGATAGATTTAACAAGTATTAAATCAATCTTGCCGTTTAGGGCATCTTTTATCATCCTATTAAATCCATCACGCTTTTTAGTGTTCGTGCCAGTTATGCCTTCATCAAAATAAAGCTCTACGAATTCCCAGTTTGGGTTTTCTTTGATTCTTTTGGTGTATTCGTTCTTTTGAGTTTCAAGGGAATTCTTTTGATCTTCCATATCGGTTGAGACTCTAGCGTAGGCAGCGACTCTTTTCTTTCTTCTTTCCCCAGTAGCAATGTCAATAGGTGGCTTAACGCTACGAGGGATGACGATTATCTTTCTATCGTTCATTGTTCTTATCCTCCTTGATACATAAGTCACTCTTTCCCTTCAATACATCAAGTCTTTTAAGAACACTAAAAATGCCTATTGATGGTAGGCCGAGTTTATTTCGAATTACACTTAAAGAATGGATGGCTACTTCATCCGAGATTATCTTTTCTTTATTAAGTAAAAGGACCGCCTTCCTATAGCGGAGGAAGAGAAGTTCTTTCTCTTTATTGTAGGGAAGCGGCCCAAGATCCTTTAAAGGATTAAGCTTTTTTACTAACTTTTTTAAGTCATTTCTTTCTTCCTTCATAGTGCCTCCAAAGGCACCTATAAGGAGATTACTAAGCCAATGTTAGTTTACCTTTTATCATTAATATTGGTAATTTCAATAGGTTAAAGTTATTAAAAGAACTCATCAATCCTTTTTTGCTTTTCGATTCTTCCAGCATATTCTCCAATTATGATCACTTCGTTATTCAATTCGTTTTTATTCATTATTTTTATTTCTTTATTAGTAAGAAAATATAAGGAATACATCTTTTTCTTTTCATCGAATTTGATAATGATAGGAGAGACTTTTTTATCAATTTCAGCAAGTAACTTAACATCTAATTTAAGTTCATTTGATTTTACATAATATTCAAGCGTCCATTCATTAGTTTCAAAGAAAACGACTTCATCACTTTCAGAAGACAGGACTAATCTATTCTTTTCATCTTGTTTATAAAGAGTAAAAGAAACAGATTTAGGTCTATTTAGTGTGACTTTTGTTCCCATTATTTCATCGATTGAAACTTCATATAGATTTGCAAACTTAAGAAGAGCAGGAGCGGTTAGTTGCCTTCTTCCTGATTCATAGGCATAAATTGCATCTTTAGAGATGCCAGTCTTTTTGATGGCTTCTTCGACACTTATTAAACTCCTTTTCCTAATGGAGGAGAGCCTTTTGCCGATTTCCGCATCTAGCGTTTTATTTTTCATATATTTGACCTCTATCACATTGTAGGGGAAGACATAATTATTCTCAATATTTTATGTTTGGAAAAATACAAAAGGTATAACAACATTAACCCGCTGAAATTAAAATTTGTTTATTTCAAAAATACAATGTTTTCACATCCATATCTCTAAAACTGGATTGAAAAAAAGAGAAAGGAGGGAAAACATTATGCCAACGAAAAGGAAATCCCCACATGTCTATGTGAAAAGATTGTGGCTAGCTAACCTTCGCATAAATTGTAATTTAAGCCAAGAAAAGGTAGCGGAAGCTTTAGGCATCTCTGCTCCATCTTATAACCAGATTGAAGCAGGCAAACAAGGTCAATATATGAATAGCAAAAAGCTACTCGCACTTTCAGCCATCTTAAATGTGGACATTGGAAAGATCTGTCATCTTGAAGCGGACTATCAAGAAAAAGTCGATAAAGCTAATGGGAAGGAAGAATAGATGATAATCGATAGAAATAAAGCGATAGATGAATCGCCACCTCAAATAGACTTAGCCAGTGACTATATTTCAGGGCTTGATAAAAGCGAGAACACGGTCAGCACCTATAAGGGAAATCTCGATAGGTACATTAAATATCTTGATGAGAAAAGGATTACTAAGCCAAAGGAATCCGACCTCGTTCTTTTTAAAAAGAGCCTAAAAATGAAAGGATGCCATAGCGCAACTGTTCAGCTTTATGTAGTCACTTTAAGAGGCTTTTATAAGTGGACGGAAAGAATGGGCTATTACCCAAATATTGCTTCAAGCCTTACTAATGAACACGTTGAGCCAACCTTTAAAAGGCAAGCTCTTACAGTAAGTGAGGCTAAAAGACTCCTTAAAAAATGTAAGACAAGAAGTAAGAAAGGTATCACCCATTTAAGAGATTACGCCATCATTAGTCTAATTGTTACGACTGGCTTGAGGACAGTTGAAGTAAGTAGAGCGGATGTTGAAGATATCGTTTCGCTAAATGGAGTCACCTACCTATATGTCCAAGGAAAAGGGCATGACGATAAAGATGATCCAATTAAGCTACCTAGTGATGTACTTGAAACAATAAATCACTACCTCACCGAAAGAAATAGCGATGCTAAGCCGCTTTTCCTTAATCATTGTTCAAGGTCAGATAAGACAAGAATCAAACCTAAGACGATATCTGAACTAGTAAAAAATGCCTTAAGGCTAATTGGGCTAGACGATAAAAGATATACTGCTCATTCACTTAGACATACCTGTGCAACGATTGCTCTATTAAATGGAGCAAGCATTCAAGAAGTGCAGATGACGCTTAGACATAAATCTATCAATACGACAACCATTTATACCCATAACTTAAGTAGAGAAACAAATGATGTAGAAAATATTGTGGCGAAAGCTATCAAGGAAAGTAAATAAGGAGAATTTAAAAGTGGAAAACGAAGAAAAGAATAAGGCTTTAACTGAGATGAAAGAAGATAAGAAAGAAGTCGCTCCTAAGGTTTTTATTAATGATTCCTTGGGCAAACTTAGGACGGCAGTAGATGAATTAAATAGACCAGTCTTTTGTTTAAAAGATGCGTGTCTAATTCTTGAAATTAAGAATCCAAGCGATGCTAGTAAAAGGCTTAAGAAATCAGGAATCACTAGGATTTCAATGAGTGATGGAAAGAAAGTCAATAGCTATTTATTCATCACGGAAAGTAACCTCTATAGGCTTATCTTCCAATCAAGGAAAGAAGAAGCAACGCACTTTGTTGATTGGATAACAGAGATCGTTCTTCCTGAAATTAGAAGCCACGGAAAATATGAGCTTAGGACTTTAATGAAAAGTGAAGATACCGCATTAAGCTTTTTAGAATCCTATAACGACTTAAGACTAAAGCTTTGCGTTTTGGAGAAAATCAATAAAGAAACTGAAGAGGCAAGAGCCTACGTTAAAAGAGCCCTCGATAGTGGTGTCTTAAAAGACTTAATGGATGTTCCTGAAATACTTTGTTTTAAAGGCATTGGGAAAAAGGAGCTTTTTTCTATTCTTAGGGAAGAAGAGATATTAGATTCAAATAATCTTCCTTACCAAGCTTATATTGATAAAGGCTGGTTTAGGGTTGATACACATAGTTATATCGATAAAACAGCGGGACTAACTACTCATAAAAGGTGTTTCGTTTATCAACTTGGCATAAAAGAAATTAGAAAGCTTCTCGAAAGGAGGATTGGGAAGAAGAATGGAAAATGAGGAGAAGGTTTATACCGTAGATACCCTTGCCGAGCTTTGGAGAGTTCCCCGTAGAAAGGTTGCTGATCTAGTTAGAAAAGGAAAACTAAGATGCTTTAGAGTTGGAGCTTCTATTCGTATCCATCAATCAATGGTGGATGAATTTATGAAGGAGAATGGGAACGTTAAGCCCAAGGAAAAAGCCAAAGGGAAATAATACTAGTTATTTCTGTTTGATAAATACATTGTTTTACGAAAAAGAACAAGGAATAGCAGGCTTATTACAAAATATGGTTATCTATTTCTTAATCAAAAAAGGAGGTGATGGAAGTGGCTAGGAAGCCTAAACAGGGCCTTGATTATTTCCCTCTTGATGTTGATTTTCAAAGCGATCCCAAGGTGAGGAAACTCATCTATAGATTTGGAAGCGATGCGGTCTCGGTCTTCATCATGTTTTTAAATGAACTTTATAAGAACGGTTATTTCTTTGATGGTGATTTATCTACCTTAAGCGACTCCATCGCCTATGAGATTGGTAAGTCTGGGGAAGAAGGTTCTAAGGAAGTCAAAAAGATACTAGACGCTATGCTTAGCTTAGGAATGATAGATGAGGCAACCTTAGAGCTTGATAACGTAATAACAAACAAAGCCGTGCAGAAGCAGTTTCTTCTTTCAACGAGTAGAAGAAAGAAGACGGAGAGGAAATATTGGCTACTAAGCGAAGAGGAAGAAAGGAGGATGGGCGAATTCTTAATGGAAAAGAAAGAAAAAATAAATGTCGACAATAATGAAACTCAACTCGATTTATGTAAGCAGAAATCAAGTTCAAGTGGTGTTTCTGCCAGCGATAACGAAACTTACACATCATTAATGTCGACAAAAGTACACAAAGTAAAAGTAAAAGATAAAGTAAAAGAAAAAGTTAAAGAAAAAGATGATAAAAAAGATAAATGGGATATAGGGAGCTGCCCGTTCCAGCTTGACTATTTCACAAAGTGCTTAATAAGCGATCGCATCATTGATGTCTATGATTTGAAGCTTAGTGAACTTAATGACTTTTTTATCGAACTTAAGAACGCTTATGACTATGAACTTGTAGAAAGGTGCTTTAGATACACCAGGGACTACGTTAGGAAGCATAAAGAGGAAATCATGGACATCGTTGCTTTCTTTAAAAAAGCCATGGCTGAGAACATCGATAAGATGGATGGCTATGAGGAAAGAATGCAAAAGCTATATGACGAATGGGAGAAAATTCTTAAAAAAGAGAAAAGCGATAGCGAGGCAAAAGAAGATGAGGAGGATATTGAACTATGAAAGAAAACCTAAAAGAAATAATTCCTGTTTGTTCTGTTTGCTATATACCAAATTGGCTTAAAGATAGTCCAAACGGTGTCAAGGCATTACAAATCAAGGCTATCTATTACCAAGAGGGAAAAGAGCCTACAATCGAGGGGATGAAGAAGTGAAAAGACTCACAAAAATCCTCGGCGAGATAAAGGAACTCAGGCGAAGGATAAAATGCGAGCTCGAGATGGTGCGTTATTACGATGCGATGTCAAATCTAATACCTGGCCCGGTCTACGGCGAAGAGAACATCCATCACGAAAAGTCGACCAGAGCGCCATTTGAAAAATGGATAGGGAAGAAACTCGACATGGAGACGAAAATCAAAGAGGATGAAACAAAACTCAAATCCTTAATCGACGAGGCGACGACCATGCTTGAGGGAATAGGCGATATTCGTTACCGTTACATTCTGCTTTATAGGGATGTGTTGGGTCTTGATTACCTGGAGACCTCAAAAAGAATGAAGATCGCAAAGAGCACGGCCTATAGGTTCCACGCCGAGGCCATCGCCTACATCGTGTCTGCTTCAAAAGAAGACGAAGTCTAGTTTGCCGTATACGTTAGCGACGTTGAAGAAAGACAACGCAATCTAACGAAAGACGCCCAAAAGTAGATTGTCGTCTTCCTTACGGTATACGTTTAAGTCCTTGATGGAAGACAAGGGAAAATAACGAAAGACCGAAAATCAAGACGGTTGTCTCCTTAGGCATATACGTCGAAATACGTTAGGCGGATTCAAGGCGATCTAAGGTCGCGATGAAAATCTAGATTGTTGTCTACGTTAGGGTATACGTTAGTTACGTTAGATTATTTCAACGTAGTACGTTAGAACTGGATGTGGATGGTGGTTCATTTACGTTAGATTGGTAATTAGCCTCAATATTTGCAATTATAGGCCGAATTTGGGCAATTATAGGCAATAATGGCAATATTAGGCTTTACGTTGAAATATGTTGAAAATCCTAACGTAATCTAACGTAGCCGATATTTCTTTCGAATTTGAAAATTATTAGCCGTACGTTGTTTACGTTAGAGTGGTTCAAGATAAAAGAACGTAGCTACCAATACGTCGAGATTTTGGAAAATTTTCTACCGTCGTTCTATACGTTGAAAATTTCAAGCGAAAGGAAAGGCTATATATATTCTGGAGATTTCCTTCACATGTACCTGCACATATATAGGTCCATACGCAAAACCTCTGAAAAGATATCCGTACATGGCTTTGCACATATGCTTAAAATCTAGGAAAAATATGTGGTTTCTGCATTGATAATCGAAAATAAAGCGTGAGAAAGAAAGAGAAACAACAAGACGTTGCTAATAACGTCAAGAGGGTGTTTACTTATAGTGAGGGACTGCGGATAGCTGGACAATGACAGACAAAAATAATGGGTCCGAGAGGGGAAATCCTTCCGGGCCTTTTGCTTTATGAAAGGAGGAAACGGAGTGAGTAGAAAAAATCACAAAAGAGCGTACAGCACCGATATTTATAAAACTTGGGTCAGAACCGGAAAGCTTGAGGAAGTCTTGAATTTCATCACCGAATGTGCCAAGAAGCTCGTCACTCAAACCGAGATGTGCAAGACACTCAAAATGGATCCTAGGACCTTCTCGACTTTGAAGAAGAACCATCCGGATGTCCAAGAGGCAATCGACAAAGCAAAGTTCGAGCTCAAGAAAGACTTAGTGAGCGCGATGTATAAGAAGGCCATGGGTTATGAGACCATTGAGGAAGATCAATACATCGAGGACAAAAACGGAAATCAGGTCAAAAAGATCCATAGAACCAAGAAACAGGTGGCGCCTGACTATAAGGCCTTGACCTATCTTTTGACTAAGCATTTCGGTAGAGAGTACTACGAAAGATATCTTGAATTAGCCCTTATGGAAAAGAAGCTAGAAAAGAACAAAGAGGAATGGCAGAAAGCCGACGAAGAAGATGAAGACGATGATAGCGGCAGCGGTGCCGATGCATTTTTGTAAAGCGAGGTAAATATAATGGACGAACTAAGAATCGAATATATAGACATAGATAAAATCACGCCTTATGAGAACAATGCGAGGAAACACCAAAAGGCTGATGTAGATGCAATCAAGAAATCCATTGAGGCTTTTGGGATGAACGATCCTATTGGCGTTTGGAGCGATAAGAGCATCATAGTCGAGGGACATGGCCGTTTGATTGCCCTTAAGGAATTAGGCTATAAGAAGGTTCCTTGCATCAGGCTTGATAGGCTTACAGATGAGCAAAGGAAAGCCTATGCTTTGGCGCATAACAAAACCGCTGAACTATCGGAATGGGACTTTGAAAAGCTAAAGGAAGAATTAGATGGCATTTCACTTGATATGGGCGACTTCGGATTTGAGGATTTCACTCTTGAGGACCTAGAAAACGTCAAAGAGGATGAATTCGACATCGATGCCGAGCTTCAAAAGCCATCGTTCAGCAAGAAGGGTGATATCTGGTGCTTGGGAAGACATAGAGTGATCTGCGGAGATTCAACGATTAAAGACACTTTTGCAAAGGTTTTAGAAGAAAAGAAAGCAAATCTAGTCGTTACGGACGCGCCTTATTTCGTGGACCTAGATAGCGCAAGCGGCAAAATCTCAAACGACAACCTCAAAGGCAAGGAGGCCTATGAGTTCCTGCTTAAGGCATTTACTAACCTTAAAGATATTATGAGAGATGACGCTTCGATCTATGAGTTCTATGCGACCAGCCAATCCCGTATTTTCTATGACGCATTCGAGGATGCAGGATTTAAGCTTGGGGCATCGCTAGTTTGGAGGAAGGACCATACGCCTCTTATGAGGACCGATTGGAAGTTCAACTTCGAGCCTGTGATCTTCGGTTGGAGGAAAGACGGGAAGCATAGATGGTATGGCGACCAAAAACAGAAGGCCTGCTTTGACTTCGCATCTATTAGGAACTCGACAACCGAAGGTTGGAATCATCCAAGTTCTAAACCTGTCCCTTTGATCGCTTATCTTATAGCGCAAAGCTCAAAGCCTAATGACTTGGTGTTCGATGCATTCTTGGGTTCTGCTTCAACGCTCATTGCTTGTGAGCAAACAAATAGAATCTGCTATGGCATAGAGTTAGAAGAGAAGTTCGTCGATGTGGCGGTCAAAAGATACATCGCCCAAGTCGGTAAAAGCGATGAGGTCTACGTCATAAGGGACGGCGAAAAGATAAAGTACCAAGACTTAAATATTGAAGAAAACGACACTGGAGCTTCGGCTCCTTTTTAATTTACGAAAGGAAAAATTATAACTATGGAAAAATACATTACTTGCGAATCGGTCTTTAGGGGACATAGCGATAAAGTCTGCGATCAGATCAGCGACGCCATCTTGGATGAATATCTTCTTAAAGACAAAAACAGCAGAGTTGCCATCGAGTGTTCGATCAAGGACAATCTCGTCATCATTTTTGGTGAGGTCACTTCCAAAGCTCATGTCAATCTTGAAAGGGTGGTAAAAAGGGTCCTTCTTGACGTTGGCTATTTCGATAATTTTGTTGTCATCAGCAAAGTCTCTACCCAGTCTTTTGATATCGCTAAAGGTGTCGATAAAGATGGAGCGGGTGACCAAGGAATCATGTATGGCTATGCCACAAACGAAACCAAGGAGTGCTTGCCTCTTGCCTTTACCATCGCTAGGGACATCTCAAAAGCCATCGAGAATATCAGGAAAGAAAAGTACATAGATGTCTTTGGGATCGATGGGAAGTGCCAAGTGACATTCCGATATGTTGATAACAAACCAAAAGACATCAAGACCATCGTCGTGAGCGCTCAAACCAAGAAGGACGTGAAGCTCGAGCAAGTCAAAAAGATCATCAAGGAAGAAGTGTTGATTCCTTTGCTTGGGAACACCCTTGATGGAATCGAGATCCTAATCAATCCGACAGGAGCGTTCTATCGTGGTGGTCCTTATGCCGATAGCGGCCTTACCGGAAGGAAGATCATGGTCGATACCTATGGAGGGGTCGCGCATCATGGAGGCGGTGCTTTTAGTGGCAAGGACTACACCAAAGTCGATAGAAGCGGTGCCTATTATGCTAGATACGTCGCCAAATCCATCGTGAAGGCAGGATTAGTGGATAGATGCGAAGTCTCTGTTTCTTATTCGATAGGCGTTTCTAAACCTATCAGTGTTTCTATTGACACCTTTGGGACCGGGAAACTTAGTGATGATGAACTTACCAAAATCATCAACGATCATTTCGATTTCTCGGTAGGGAACATCATCAAAGAACTTAAATTGAAGGATATCACTTACCAAAGGCTAGCCGAGTACGGTCACTTCGGTAACGACATTTATCCTTGGGAGTGTGTGGATGGAAAAGTCGAAGAACTCAAGAAGGCTA
>OJMG01001858.1_pt1 | contig 18900 bp, 16 predicted proteins | sample 1597141 | NCBI WGS metagenome assembly OJMG01 (sample SAMEA2452119, study PRJEB22498) | human gut metagenome | biome: human feces; feature: human gut; material: feces | place: Australia | collected 2012 | reverse complement strand
GATTTAGACAAAACTTACTTGGTAAACGTGTTGACTATTCAGGACGTTCAGTTATCGTAGTTGGTCCATCTCTTAAGATGTATGAATGCGGTATACCAAAAGAAATGGCACTTGAATTATTTAAACCACATGTTATTCGTGGACTTGTAGAAAAAGAAATAGTTCATAATATTAAATCTGCTAAAAAGATGATTGAAAATCAAGATGATAGAGTATGGGATGTTGTTGAAGAAGTTATTAAAGAACATCCAGTATTATTAAACCGTGCTCCAACACTTCATAGATTAGGTATTCAAGCATTTGAACCTAAGTTAATAGATGGTAAAGCTATAAGACTTCATCCATTAGTTTGTGCTGCATTTAATGCTGACTTCGATGGAGACCAAATGGCTGTCCACGTACCACTTTCTGAAGAAGCTCAAGCAGAAGCAAGAATCCTTATGTTAGGTGCTAATAACATACTAAAACCATCTGATGGTAAACCAATAGTTACACCATCACAAGATATGGTACTTGGTAACTACTACTTAACAATGGAACAAGAAAGTGAAGATGAAGGTAGAGTATTTAAAAGTCCAGATGCAGCATTAATGGCTTATGATAGAAGAGAAATTGATTTACATACAAGATTAGTTGTACCAGTTAAATCATTCAAACATAAGATATTTGCTGATAGTCAAAAGGATAAATACTTAATTACAACAGTTGGTAAAATTAAGTTAAATGAAATTTTACCAGATGCATATCAATACATAAATGATGGAAGTAAAGAAAATATAAATACAATTACTCCAAGTAAATATTTCGCACCAATGGGAACTGATTTAAAAGAATTTATTAAAAATCTTCCAATTAGTGAACCACTTGGTAAAAAAAGTTTACAAAGTATAATTGCTCAAGTATTTAAAAGATATAAAACAACAGAAACATCTACAATGCTTGATAAATTAAAGAATCTAGGATTTGAATATTCAACATATTCAGGAATTACAATGTCAGCATTTGATATTATTGCTGATAGCAATAAGGAACAAATCATTTCTGATGGTAAAAAGAAAGTTGATCAAATTGGTAAACAATATAAGAGAGGTTTAATTACTGAACAAGAAAGATATGAAAGAGTAATTGAAGTTTGGAATAATGCAAATGAACAAATTAAAAATGACTTAAGTAAACTTGCTGAAGAAAATCCAAATAACCCAATATTCATCATGATGAAATCTGGTGCTCGTGGTAGTTTGGAACAGTTTAGACAGGTTGCTGGTATGATTGGTCTAGTTGCTAAGCCAAATGGTATGACAGTTGAAATTCCAATCACATCAAACTATACTGATGGTCTAACAGTGGCAGAATACTTCATGTCATCACATGGTTCAAGAAAAGGTAACGTTGATACTGCCTTAAAAACAGCAAACTCTGGTTACTTAACTAGACGTTTAGTAGATGTTGTACAAGATGTTATAGTTAAAGAACATGATTGTGGAACAATACAAGGTGTTGTTGTTGAAGCATTTATTAACGAAAAAGATGGAAGTGTAATTGAATCACTTGCAGAACGTATTACTGGTAGATATACAAATAAGAAAGTAATTAATCCTGAAACAAAAGAAGTTATCGTAGATAAGGGTGTTTACATTACTGAACAACTTGCAGATAAGATAACTAAAGCAGGAGTAACATCTGTTGAAATAAGAACAACACTTACATGTAAAACTGAAAACGGTGTTTGTCAAATGTGTTATGGACGCAACCTTGCAACAAGTAACCCAGTTGAAATTGGTGAAGCAGTTGGTATTATGGCTGCACAATCAATTGGTGAACCAGGTACTCAGCTTACAATGCGTACATTCCACACAGGTGGTGTTGCTAGTGGTGACGATATCACTCAAGGTCTTCCTCGTGTTGAAGAATTGTTTGAAGCTCGTAATCCAAAAGTTAAAGCTTCTGTTGCAGAAATCGCAGGAGAAATCACTAATATTGAAAATCAAAATGGTAAATATGAAATCAGTATTACAAATGATAAAGAAACAAGAGAACAAACTACTAACTATGGTGTTAAGTTACGTGTAGAAGTAGGAGATAAAGTAAAACCAGGAGATAGATTAAATGAAGGTGCTGTAAATCCAAAAGAATTGCTTGCAGTTACTGACCCAATTACTGTACAAAATTATATTGTACAAGAAGTACAAAAAGTTTATCGTTCTCAAGGTGTTGATATATCTGATAAACATATTGAAATTATCGTTCGTAAGATGATTTCAAGAATGAGAATAGTAGATGCTGGAGATACTAACTTATTAGTTGGTAAAGTTGTATCAGTTAATAAATTTACTGATGAAAACAAGAAGGTTATCTTACAAGGTAAGAAACCAGCAACAGCAAGACCATTAATGCTTGGTATAACTAAGGCATCACTTGAAACAGATTCATTCTTATCAGCTGCATCATTCCAAGAAACAACTAGAATATTAACTGATGCTGCAATTAAAGGTAAAGTTGATAAACTAGAAGGATTAAAAGAAAATGTTATAATTGGTAAGTTAATCCCAGCTGGAACAGGTGTTAAGAAATATAGAAATACTGAATTTACATTAGAGAAAGAGTTCTTTGATGAAGAACCACTTGATGTTTTAGAAGAAGAATTGTTATAATTCTTCTTTTTTTGTGTTATAATATATGCCAAGGTGATTTATGTGAAAGAATCTATTGATTTTATTAAAAATTATGTGACAGAAGATGATTATGTTGTTTGTGCTACTTCTGGTGGTGTTGATTCTATGACACTTTTATATTTATTAACGATTATAAGAAAAAGTTTTAATATAAATATAATATGTGCTCATATAAATCATAACTTAAGAGAAGAAAGTAAAGAAGAATTTGAGTTTGTTAAAGATTATTGTGCTAAGAACAATATAATATTTGAAGGAAAAATATTTGAAAAAAATATATCAGGTAATTTAGAGTCTGAATTTAGAAAAAGAAGATATAAATTTTTCGATGAGATTGTTAATAAATATAATGCAAAGTGTTTATTTACAGCACATCATGGTGATGATTTAATAGAAACAGTATTAATGAGAATAGTAAGAGGTTCATCAATAGATGGTTATTCTGGATTTGAAAAAATAACAAAAAGAAATAATTATTATATACTAAGACCACTTATTTTTTATACTAAACAAGATATATATAGTTTTGCACAGGAAAAAGGTATTGAATATAGAGAAGATAAAACAAATGAAAGTGATAATTATACAAGAAATAGATATAGAAAATATATTTTACCTAAATTAAAGGATGAAAATAAACTTGTCCACAAGAAATTTATAAAATTTAGTGAAGAATTAGATGGCGCAAGTAATTTTATAAACAAATATGTGGATAACTTATTAAATAAATACTATAGTAATTATGTACTTGATATAACATATTTAATTAATGAGGAAGATTATATATTAAAAAAAGTTATATATAGTGTACTTTATAAAGTTTATAAGGAAAACATTAATGAGATTAATGATCAAAATATAACTAGTATTATGAAAATAATTAGATCAAAAAAACCTAACCTAAGTATTGATTTAAAAAATAATATAATTGCAGTAAAAAAATACAATAGTTTAGAAATAAAAAATAAAATAGAAGAAACAGATTATAAAATTAAATTAGATAGTACTATTAAAACTAGAGTCGGTAATATTAGCATAATTCCTAGTTCAAATTTAACCAATAATTATATTTGCTATTTAAATAGTAATGAAATAAAATTACCTTTATATATTAGAAATAGAAAACAAGGAGATTTTATTGAAGTTCTAGGACTTAATGGTAAGAAAAAAGTTAAAGATATTTTTATAGATGAGAAAATAAATAAGGAAGATAGAAACAGTTATCCTATACTTGTTGACAGTAATGATACAATTTTATGGATTCCTGGAATAAAAAAATCTAAATATGATAGATTAAAGATGGGAAAGTATGATATAATAGTATGGTGTACAAAGGAGGAAAACAATGAATAAAAATATACGAAGAAATGTAAGCCCATATATAGCATTAGCATTTATAATGGTAGTGGTATATCTTGTTACGGGTGGATTTGGTACTAGTTCTAAAAATATAACTTATTCACAATTCCAAAAATATTTAAAAGATGATAAAGTTGAAAAAATAGTAATAGCACCAAGTAAAGAAGGGTCAACATATAACATTGAAGGTAAATTGAAAAAATCAAAGAAAAATGAATCTTTCTATGTTGTAGCACCTTTAAGTGATGATACATTAAATTATATTAATTCTATGAAAGAACAAAGTAGCTTTGATATGACTGTATCTGCAGATCCAGCATCAAGTTTATTTGTTAAATTCTTGAATTGGTTACCATATTTATTATTAATAGGAGCAGCTGCTTTCATTTTAATGAAACAGTTAAATGGTATTGCTAGTAGTAATAATAAATCTATGGACTTTGGAAAAAGTAGAGCAAAACTTCAAGAAGATAAAGATAAAGTAACATTTAAAGATGTTGCAGGTTTATCAGAAGAAAAAGAAGAATTAGAAGAATTAATTGAATTCCTAAAAGAACCTAAAAAATTTACAAAAATGGGAGCAAGAATTCCAAAAGGTGTACTTTTAGTAGGTCCTCCAGGAACAGGTAAAACATTACTTGCTAAAGCCGTTGCTGGTGAAGCAAATGCACCATTTTATTTTATAAGTGGTTCAGATTTCGTTGAATTATTTGTAGGTATTGGTGCATCAAGAGTTCGTGATATGTTTAGACAAGCAAAACAAACAGCACCATGTTTAATATTCATAGATGAAATAGATGCTGTTGGTAGACAAAGAGGAGCAGGTGTTGGTGGAGGACATGATGAAAGAGAACAAACATTAAACCAATTACTAACTGAAATGGATGGTTTTGGAAGAAATGAAGGAATCATAATCATTGCTGCTACTAATAGACCTGATGTTCTTGATCCAGCGTTATTAAGACCAGGAAGATTTGATAGACAAATTACAGTTTCACTTCCAGATGCAAAAGGAAGAGAAGAAATACTTGAAGTACATGCTAAAGATAAAATACTTGCAAGTGATGTTAATTTAGCAAACATTGCAAAAAGAACTGTAGGTTTCTCAGGTGCAGACTTAGAAAACTTACTTAATGAAGCCGCACTTCTTGCTGTAAGAAGAAATAAAGATTCAATTACTATGGCAGAAATAGATGAAGCACATGATAGAGTAATTGCAGGACCAGCTAAAAAATCTCATAAATATACTGAACATGAAAAGAAGGTAGTAGCATTCCATGAAGCAGGACACGCTGTTGTTGGTATTAAACTAGATGGAGCAAATGATGTTCAAAAAATAACAATCATACCTCGTGGTATGGCTGGTGGATATAATTTAATGCTTCCTAAAGAAGAAACATATATGTCTACCAAGAAAGAATTACTTGAAACAATTAGTGGATTCTTAGGCGGAAGAGTTGCAGAAGAAATTGTATTCAATGAAGTTACAACAGGTGCACATAACGATTTTGAAAAAGCAACAAAAATAGCTAGATCAATGGTAACAGAATATGGAATGAGTTCACTTGGACCTGTTCAATTAGAGCATCAAGAATCAAGTGTATTCTTAGGAAGAGATTATAATAAGAGTAAAAACTTCTCAGATGCAGTAGCACTTGAAATAGACCAAGAAGTTAGAAAAATAATTTCTGAACAATATGAAGTTACTAAAAAGATTATTTCTGAAAATATGGATTTACTTAACCTAATTGCAAATGCCTTATTAGAACATGAAACAATTACTAAAGAACAAATTGATTATTTAGTAAAATATGGTAAAATGCCAGAAGAAGATTCTAAAGAAACAGATGCAACTTTAAAAGAATTAAAAGAAGAAGCAAAAGAACTTGGAATTAAAGGTTATAGTAAATTAAATAAAGAAGAATTAGAAAAAGAAATAAATGATAAAAAGGAAGAAATGTAATCTTCCTTTTTATCATATAATTAAAAGAGCAAATAATGCAATTGGTATTGACATTTTTATGTAAAAAGTGTTATATTATTAATGCTATTAATTAGAGTTTTGTATTATTTACAAAACTTTAATTTAAAACAAATTTGATACACCAGGTTGTGTGTAAAAGAAAGGAGTAGTAAAATGGCTACAATTAATCAATTAGTAAGAAAAAATCGTACTAAAAAGACTAGAAAGAGTAAATCACCAGTTTTAGGTGTAAGATTAAATAGTTTAACTAAAAAATCTACTGAAACTGCATCACCTCAAAAAAGAGGAGTTTGTACTCGTGTTGGAACTAAGACTCCAAAGAAACCAAACTCAGCTTTACGTAAGTATGCTCGTGTAAGATTATCAAACGGTAAAGAAATCGATGCATATATCCCAGGTGAAGGACATAATTTACAAGAACATAGTGTTGTTTTAGTTCGTGGAGGACGTGTTAAGGACCTTATCGGTGTTCGTTATCACATTATCCGTGGTACTTTAGATACAGCAGGTGTTACTGATAGAAAACAAGGTCGTTCAAAATACGGTGCTAAAAAACCAAAAGCAAAGAAATAATAAATAAATAGAAAGGAGAACACAATGAGAAAAAGACGTGCAGTAAAAAGAGATGTTTTAGCAGATCCAATTTATAACTCAAAAGTTATAACAAAACTTATCAATCAAATTATGCTTGATGGTAAGAGAGGAAAAGCTCAAACAATCGTATATAAAGCATTTGATATGATCCAAGAAAGAACAAATGAAAATCCTATGGACGTATTTAATAAAGCTTTAGAAAATATTACTCCAGTTCTAGAAGTTAAATCAAGAAGAGTTGGTGGTGCTAACTATTCTGTTCCAGTTGAAGTTAGAGCAGATAGAGCACAAGCTTTAGCACTTCGTTGGTTAGTTAATGCTTCAAGAAGTAGAAGTGGTAAATCAATGGCTGAAAAATTAGCTAGTGAAATAATTGATGCTTCAAATCAAACAGGAGCAGCATATAAGAAAAAAGATGATACTCATAGAATGGCAGAAGCAAATAAAGCATTTGCTCATTATAGATGGTAGGAAAGGAATAGAATATGGCTCGTGAATATTCGTTAGAAAAAACAAGAAACTTTGGAATAATGGCTCACATTGATGCTGGTAAAACAACAACAACAGAACGTATATTATTCCATACTCACAAAATCCATAAAATTGGTGAAACTCATGATGGTGCTTCACAAATGGACTGGATGGAACAAGAACAAGAACGTGGTATAACTATTACTTCAGCTGCTACAACAGCATACTGGAAAGGATATAGATATAACATAATAGATACTCCAGGTCACGTTGACTTTACAGTTGAAGTATCTAGATCACTTCGTGTACTAGATGGTGCTGTTGCACTTATTGATGCACAAGCAGGTGTTGAACCACAAACAGAAACAGTTTGGAGACAAGCAACTGAATTTAAAGTTCCTCGTATTATTTTTGCAAATAAGATGGATAAAACAGGTGCAGACTTCGAATATAGTTTAAAAACAATTAAGGATAGACTTGGTGTACTTGCTAAACCTATTGAATGGCCAATAGGAGCAGGTGATGAGCTAACTGGTATTATTGATTTAATCACTAGAACAGCTTATAAATATGATGAAAAACCTGAAGAAAATCCAGAAATAATCGAAATTCCAGCTGAATTAAAAGATTTAGTTGAAGAAAGACGTGCTGATTTAATTGATACAGTTGTTGAATTTGATGAAGCAATAATGGAAAAATATCTTGAAGGTGAAGAACCAACTGTTGAAGAAATTAAAGCTTGTATTAGAAAAGGTACACTTGCTGCTGAATTCTTCCCAGTTATGTGCGGATCTGCATACAAAAATACAGGTGTTAAATTATTACTTGATGCTGTTATTGATTATTTACCAGCACCAACTGATATAGCATCTATAAAAGGAACTGATATGGACGGAGAAGAAATCGTTAGACATCCATCTGATTCAGAACCATTCTCAGCATTAGCATTTAAAGTTATGACTGACCCATTCGTTGGTAAATTAACATTCTTCAGAGTATACTCTGGACACTTATCAAGTGGTTCATATGTACTTAACTCAACTAAGAATGTAAAAGAAAGAGTTGGACGTATATTACAAATGCATGCTAATAACAGACAAGAAATCACAGATGTATACACAGGTGATATAGCTGCAGCAGTAGGACTTAAGAATACTACTACAGGTAACACTTTATGTGATGAAAAACATGCTTGTATTCTTGAATCTATGGAATTCCCAGAACCAGTTATTGAATTAACTGTTGAACCAAAGTCAAAAGCTGACCAAGAAAAAATGGGAATTGCACTTCAAAAATTAGCAGAAGAAGATCCAACATTTAGAGCTTCTACAAACCCAGAAACAGGTCAAACTATAATTGCTGGTATGGGTGAACTTCATCTAGATATAATCGTTGATAGAATGAAGAGAGAATTTAATGTTGAAGCAGCTGTTGGTGCTCCACAAGTTGCTTACCGTGAAACAATAACTCAAGCTGCTGATTGTGAAGGTAAATTTATCAAACAATCTGGTGGTCGTGGACAATATGGTCACGTATGGGTTAAATTTGAACCAAATCCAGGTAAAGGATATGAATTCGTTGATGCAGTTGTTGGTGGTGTAGTTCCAAGAGAATATATTCCAGTAACTGATAAAGGATTACAAGAAGCTATGGAATCTGGTATTTTAGCAGGATTCCCAATGATAGATGTTAAAGCAACATTATTTGATGGATCTTACCATGATGTTGACTCAAACGAAATGGCATTTAAAGTTGCAGCTTCACTTGCTTTAAAAGAAGCTAGAAATAAATGTAAACCAGTTCTTCTAGAACCAATAATGAACGTTCAAATAATCGTTCCAGAAGAATATTTAGGTAACGTAATGGGTGACATTACAGCAAGAAGAGGACGTCCTATGGGACAAGAAGCTAGAGGAAATGCTCTTGCTATTGAAGCAATGGTTCCACTTGCTGAAATGTTTGGTTATGTTACAACATTAAGATCAAATACACAAGGTAGAGGAAACTTTACAATGACATTTGATCACTATGAAGAAGTTCCTAAGAATATTACTGAAGAAATTATTAAAAAAATGGGTAAAAATTAGGATTTAAATAAGAATAATACTTGATATTTTTTCAAGAATTAGATACAATAGTTTTGTACATTAAAAAAGGAGGAAATTTAAATGGCAAAAGAAAAATTTAATCGTGGAAAACCACATGTTAACATTGGTACAATTGGACACGTAGACCATGGTAAAACTACTTTAACTGCTGCTATTACTAAAAGACAAGCAGAAAAAGGATTAGCTAAATTTGAAGCTTATGCTGATATAGATAAAGCTCCAGAAGAAAGAGAACGTGGTATTACAATCAATACAGCACACGTTGAATATGAAACAGATAAACGTCATTATGCACACGTTGACTGTCCAGGTCACGCTGATTACGTTAAAAACATGATCACTGGTGCTGCACAAATGGATGGTGCTATCCTAGTTATAGCTGCTACAGACGGAGCTATGGCTCAAACAAGAGAACATATCTTACTTGCTCGTCAAGTTGGTGTTCCAAGAATCGTTGTATTCATCAATAAATGTGATATGGTTGATGATCCAGAAATGCTTGAATTAGTAGAAATGGATGTTAGAGACCTATTAACTCAATATGGATTTGATGGAGACAATACTCCATTTATCTTCGGTTCAGCTTTAAAAGCTCTTGAAGGAGATCCTAAATATGAAGCAAAAATTGATGAATTATTAGACGCTGTTGACGAATATATTCCAACTCCAGAAAGAGATACTGACAAACCATTCTTAATGAGTATTGAAGATGTATTCACTATCACTGGACGTGGAACAGTTGTTACAGGACGTGTTGAAAGAGGTCAATTAAAACTTAACGACGAAGTTGAAATCGTTGGTTTACATGATACTAAGAAAACAGTTGTTACAGGAATCGAAATGTTCCGTAAACAATTAGACTATGCTGAAGCAGGAGATAACGCTGGTGTATTACTACGTGGTATCTCAAGAGAAGAAGTACAAAGAGGACAAGTACTTGCTAAACCAGGTTCAGTTACTCCACATACTACTTTCGAATGCGAAGTATACGTATTAAGTAAAGAAGAAGGTGGAAGACATACTCCATTCTTCACAAATTATCGTCCACAATTCTATTTCAGAACTACTGACGTAACAGGTGTTGTTACATTACCAGAAGGAACTGAAATGGTTATGCCAGGTGACAATGTTAAAATGCACATTGAATTAATTGCTCCTATCGCTCTTGAAGAAGGAACTAAGTTCTCTATTCGTGAAGGTGGTAGAACAGTTGGTGCTGGTATTGTTACTAAGATTGATAAATAATAAATAAAAAAGGTTCTTGAAAAAGAACTTTTTTTGTGCATAAAAAAACCTTAGTTCTTTTTGAACAAAGGTTCATTTAACCAATCAACTATTTTAGATGCATTCTGATAACTTTTATATTTACCTTTATTTATTACTAAAGTAAATTCTCCTATGTATTCTTCTATTTCTGCTGCAAATCCAAGTTTAAATCTTGTTAGTCCATAAAATATACTATTTCTATTAAAGTCACCAGAAATTCCGTTTAAATGCATTCTAGTATATCCTTCTTTTCTATAAAAATCCATGATTTGATATTTTAAATAATGGTTTGGACAGTATCTTTTAAATTCTTGTTTATATCCATCAATTAAGAAGAATATTTCTTTATTATATTTTATTATAGCGCTTGCACCTACTATAACTCCTGATGGATATTCCTTATAAAGATTAGTAGCATTTATTACGTTTTGTTTACAATTATTTAATAAAATATCAGAAGCCATTTTTCTTTTTATTATGTTTGTTGTATTATTACTATTTATATTTTCTTCTAATTCTTGATTTATTTCATTATTTCTTTTTTCTTCAGCTTCAAATAATGTTTTACTCTTTTCGATATACTTTGCGGTATCTAGTTTAGCAAAATATAAGTTAATCATATCTTTTTTACCAAGTATTTCCATCATATCTAAATAGTAATTTAATTTTCTTGAATGTTTCTTATCAATTAATGAATAAAACTGTTTCACGCTAGATGCATCACCTTCAAGTATTTCAATACCCATTTTATCTGCTTTTCTAATTTTATTTCTAATTTCTTTACTAAATCTTGAAAATAAATCTTCAGTACTATTTGTTGTTGTTACTGCATTCCATCTTGGTTTTAAGTTTTCGAAATTTAAATTAAAACCTGTATGTTCATAACCTATATGAATAAGTTCATTAACTATTTTAGAATTATCTATTCCAGGAATGACATTTCCTTTTTTATCTCTAGATTTATATATTATATATGGATCTATTTTAACAAACATAAAATTTCTTTTATTTAAAAATTGAGTAAGTAATTTCGTAAATGTTTCAAGTAAATTAAAATCATTAAAATCAATTAAATATCCTCTTGGACAATATCCCCATTTATAACCTAATAATTCTTTTTTTATTAATATTAAAGTTGCTGCTTTATAATTACCTGATTCATCTTTCATGGCTAAATAATAATCATCAAATGAATGTCTATCCATAAGTGCGCCATATGATCCTGTTTGATAAAAATTCTTGTTTTCATAATTTTCAGCAAAATTGTCAAATTCCTCTTTAGTTATTTGAATTATTTCCATAAGTTATACTCCTTTACTTTTATATTATATCATAAATAATGTTAATATTATACTGCTATTTTACAATAAAATGTACAAAAAGTATGTCATAAATTAAAGTTTGAGTTATAATTAATTTGGAGGATGATATTATGAGTAAAATAATAGATGTAAAAGCAAGAGAAATTTTAGATTCAAGAGGTAATCCTACTGTAGAAGTAGATGTACTTACAGAAGATGGTGCATTTGGTCGTGCAAGTGTACCAAGTGGAGCATCAACTGGTAGTAATGAAGCTTTAGAATTAAGAGATAATGATAGTAGATTTATGGGTAAAGGAGTTTTAAAAGCAGTTAATAACGTTAAAACAAAAATTACACCTTTAATATTAGGAATGGAAGTAAAAAATCAAAAAGAAATAGATAATAAAATGATTATGTTAGATGGAACAAAATCAAAAAGTAATTTAGGCGCAAATGCTATGCTTGCAGTTTCATTAGCTTGTCTTAAAGCTGCTGCAAATGAAGAAAATGTAGAATTATATGAATATGTTGGAGATGGAAAAGATTTACCATATCCTATGATGAATATTTTAAATGGTGGAGCTCATGCTGATAACTTACTTGATTTCCAAGAATTTATGATATTACCACAAAATAAAGATTTTAGAGAAAGAATTAGATGCGGTGCAGAAGTATTCCATAACTTAAAAAAAGTATTAAAAGAAAAAGGATATAATACTTCAGTAGGTGATGAAGGTGGATTTGCACCTAATTTAAGTTCAAATGAAGAAGCCTTAGAATATATAGTAGACGCTATTAAAAAAGCGGGTTATACTCCTGGTGTAGATGTTAAACTTGGACTTGATGTTGCTGCTTCAGAATTTTATGATGAAGATACTAATTTATATGTATTCTCTGGAACTGGTGAAAAGAAAACCAAAGAAGAAATGGTTAGCTATTACGAAGATTTAATAAGTAAATATCCTATTGTTTCAATAGAAGATCCATTAGATGAAAGTGATTTTGAAGGATTTAGATTATTAACTAAGAAAATAGGTGATAGAGTTCAAATAGTAGGTGATGATTTATTTGTTACTAATAAGGAATTACTTGCTCGTGGTATAAAAGAAAAAGCTGCAAATGCAATACTTATTAAATTTAATCAAATAGGTACAGTAACAGAAGCTTTAGAAACTATTGACATGGCTAAAAAAGCAGGATACAAAACAATTATTTCACATAGAAGTGGCGAAACAGAAGATACATTTATTGCAGATTTAGCTGTTGGACTTTCTTTAGGTCAAATAAAAACAGGTTCTTTATCTAGAACAGATAGAGTATGTAAATACAATAGATTACTTAGAATTTATGAACAAATTGAAGAAAACGAATAGTTTTCTTTTTTTGTTAATTTTTTGTAAACCATATATAATGTTTATTGACATAGATATTAAAAAAATTATACACTAAAAATAGGATAGGAGGAAATATGAAAAAAATAATTAAAATAGTTGTAGTATCATTTTTATTAATATTATTTTCAGGTTGTACAACAAGTAAAAGTTATACATTTAGTGTATCTACAGGAGATAAGGTTAAAATTAGTGTTATAACAAATGATGGGTATGATATGACATCATCAACACCATTTAATGTAACTAAAGATGACAAGACTGTTTCAACTGGTACATTTGCTACAAAAGAAGCATATGACTATTATAAAAATGCAGTAAATAGTGATTCATCATCAAAAATTATTGATAGCGGTACAAATGGGGATACAAATTATTTCTTTTATGAACATGATGGTTCTACAAAAGAATATAATTACATAATTGAAATAGAAAATTCTGATACTGTTGTAATACTTGGTAACACAGAATCAGAAGAATCTGCTAAAAATGTATTTGAAAATTTAGAAATAAGTTTGGAAAAATAACAAATGAAATCAAAAGAAGAAGTATTAAATAATGCATTAATGGTTTTAAATAAACCAGATAAACCATGGGAAGTAACTATAACAAATGATTCTATAGTAGCTAAATGGAAATGAATGGATGCAACTTTTTTCTCACCAAATGAGATTACAAATGAAGTTAAAGAATATTCTTACATTGTAACTTTAACTGATAAAGGAAAATGGACAGAAAAAGATATTACTAGCGAAAAAGAACAAAATATAAATGTTGGAGAAGGTAAATTAGAATTTGGTTCATCAAATTTTAGTGGATATACTGCTGGTAAATCTATAACTATTTGTTTCGGAAAAAATAATGATTCAAATGAATCAGGAATTGTAAAGTTTAAATATGATACATCAATTATAAAAAATGAAATTAAAAATTATTTACAAGAGTGTGGTTATAAGAAAAAAGGTTTATTTTTTTAAGGAAAGATATTAAATCTTCCTTTTTTTTCACTTTTTAATGTTATAATAGTTGTAAGGTAGGATGATATGATGAAAAATATTATTAAAATTTTTGCATATTTATTATTAAGCATTTCTTTATTACTTTTAGTTTTTTCACTAAATTTTATAAATAAATGGAATAAACAAAATAATCAAATTAGTAAACAATTAGATGAAATTAATGATTTGGTTAAAATAGAGAAAGTAGAAGATAATGAGAATACAGTTATTAAAGATGATTCATCTGTGCAAAAAAATACTAGTTTAAATAGTGTTGATTTTAGTGAATTAAAAAATAAAAAAACATACAGTCATGGATATACAATTAGAAAAAAAGAAAGGTTTTCAAAAGAAGCATATTCCTTATGTAGCAGGTGGTGCTTTTTTCTTGATTTTGGTGGGATGGATTGTTTTCGGTGATCACGCTTCGACATTGAAAGTGGATGCCCGCGGTGTCAATATAGGGAATGTAACGAAAGAGCAATTTAACGATTTTGTTCGTGTGAACGGTCAGGTACAGCCCATTACGGTTGTGCAGCTCAGCCCGGAAGAAGGTGGTATCGTGCAGGAAAAAGTAGTGGAAGAAGGGGCACAGGTGAAGAAAGGGGATGTGATTATTCGTCTTTCCAATTCAAATCTCGACCTGCAGATTTTGGATGCTGAGGCACAGTTGGCGGAAAAGCAGAACTTTCTTCGTAATACACAGGTGACGATGGAACAGGACAAATTGAACAATCAATTGGAAAAAGCACAGCTGGATGTCGATATGACACGCTACCGTCGTGCTTATAACCAGCAGAAAAAGTTGTATGAGGAAAACTTGATTGCAAAGGAAGAATTCCTGAAAGCAAAAGAAGATTTTGAGTTGGCAAGTAAGAAATATGACTTGGTTGTGGAACGTTTGCGTCAGGATTCGATCTCCCGTACGATCCAGATGGACGAAATGGAAACTAGTTTGTCTAATATGCGTAAAAATATTGCTTTGGTTCATGAACGCAAGGAACATTTGAATGTCCGCTCGCAGATTGACGGTGAATTGGGATTGTTGGATGTCGTGTTGGGCCAAAATGTTTCGGCCGGACAGAAGATCGGACAAATAAACGATTTGTCGGACTATAAGATTGAAGCTTTGATCGATGAACATTATATCGACCGCGTGAAAAAGGGATTGTCCGCAACATTCGAACGTCAGGGGTCGGATTTTGAATTGAACGTACGCAAAGTCTATCCGGAAGTGCGAGACGGTAAGTTCCGTACGGATTTCGTCTTTACCGGTGAACGCCCAGATAATATCCGTAGCGGACAGACCTATTACATTAATCTGGAACTTGGACAGCCGACAGAAAGTATCATCATCCCGCGTGGAACCTTTTTTCAGAGCACAGGAGGTAGCTGGATATTCGTTCTTGACAAAGACGGCAAGAAAGCATATCGCCGTAAGATCAAGATTGGTCGCCAGAACCCGCAATATTACGAAGTCATCGATGGCCTTGAAGCGGGTGAAAAGGTAATAGTTTCCAGCTATGAAAGCTATAAGGACAACGAGGTGCTGGTACTTGAATAGTGGTTACCGAATGAACCGATTGTAACCGAACATGAGCGAGAAATCAATGACAAATGGAACAGTCACTTCTGCAGATGATAGGGCAGAAGTGACGTTGAAAAAACTTTTGTGTCCTGACCTATAACGCCAGTTGTATCTTTTCCATTCCTTTGCGGAAGTCTTCCATGATTTCTTTCATGACTTCGGACACGGTCTGCATTTCACGGAATAAGGATGCGACTTGTCCGATTTCCAGTTCGCCTTCTTGAAGATTTCCTTCGAAAATACCTTTCTTGGAACGGCCTTTTCCTAACAGTTCTTTCATTTCCTCGGCGGAAGCCCCACGGGCTTCGGCTTCTTCGACAGCTGTAGTGAATTCTCCTTTCACCAAACGGGTGGGGGAAAGTTTTTTCAACAAGAGCTTCGTGTCACCTTCGTTCAGGTTGAGACACAATTGTTTAAAGTTTTCATGTGCGGAACTTTCTTCTGTCAGGGCAAAACGGGTACCGATCTGAACCCCTTCGGCTCCGAGAGCGAAAGTTGCCAGCATGGCGTTACCTGTTCCGATACCGCCGGCAGCAATTAATGGGAGAGTCGTGGCACGGCGTACAGCAGGTATCAGGCAAAGAGTCGTTGTCTCTTCTCGCCCGTTATGCCCGCCAGCTTCAAAACCTTCAGCAACGATAGCATCGACACCGGCTTGTTCACATTTGACAGCAAATTTGGAGCTGCTGACGACATGGGCGACTTTTATCCCGTGTCCTTTTAGAAAGCCTGTCCAAGTTTTAGGATTGCCGGCTGAAGTGAAAACAATCTTCACACCTTCTTCCACCAATATATTCATCAAAGCGTCGATTTCCGGATACATCAAGGGTACGTTCACTCCGAAAGGTTTGTCGGTGGTTGACTGGCATTTCCGGATATGTTCGCGTAAAACCTCAGGGTGCATGGAGCCGGCTCCTATCAGGCCGAGACCACCTGCGTTGCTGACTGCCGAGGCCAGCCGCCATCCGCTGCACCAAACCATTCCGCCTTGAATAACTGGGTATTGAATACCGAAAAGTTGGCAAATTCTATTCATATTTATCTTTTATTTAGTACATATAGACTGCAATATTAATAAAATATGTTGCAAAAATATAAGTTGCAATTGCGCCTACGCTACTACAAACTGCCGCCTCCTTTGTTCCTTTTTTCCAGAACAAACCGCCAACAAGTGGCCAGAAGAAAGTACATTCCAAACCACCAAATGCAAACATATTAAGTACAAAAATAATATCAGGTGGATTAATTGTAAGAACCATAACTACTATACCTAATATAATTGTAATAACTGTACTTATCGACTTAACATTTTTCTCGTATGACTTATTTTTTTCAGGATCATCTTTTACAACATAATTCTTCCATAAATCCTTTACAATTGCGGCTGTGGCAAGAATCAAAAGCGAGTCAGCCGTAGACATTACTGCAGCCATTGGAGCTGCAAGGAAAATTGCCGCAACTCCTGTCGGCATAATTTTTTGAACAATATATGGAATAAAATAATCTGATGTTGGAAGGTTATCCACATCAACAAATGCTCCTGCCCAAGTTCCTGCAAGATGCATACCAACAATTACAAAGCTACATGTTAATACACCAATCCACATTGCCTGATGCATACTCTTCGTATTCTTAAATCCCATGGCACGAACTGCAGTCTGTGGAAGTCCCAATGTTCCAAAACCTACCAAAATCCAGAAACTAAGCAATCCACCCGGTGTATATTTTGAAAAAATGTCATTGTAAACATTAGGCAAATTATTGGCAAGTCCTGCATCAATTGATGCCAAGCCTCCACCTGCTTTAAGAACAAAAAATATAAATAAAAATGTTCCCACACACATTACAATTCCCTGAATTGTATCTGTAATTACTACAGCACTAAATCCGCCAACAGCTGTGTACAATACAACAACGGTTCCAAAAATCAAAAGCGAAGTTACGTGGTCCAATCCTGTTATTGAAGCAATAAGTGTGGCTCCACCTGTAAACTGGCTTATCATCTGCGCAATAAAGAAAGCAATAAGACCAACACTTGTAATAATTACAAGAGCTGAACTTTTGTATCTTGCCTTAAAATATCCAACTACAGTTACTGCTCCTGTTCTTCTTGAAACCAGCGCCAACTTGTTTCCTAGCACTCCAAGCACTAAAAAAGTAACCGGCACCTGAATTGCAGCAATCCAAGCCTGAGCATAGCCATATGTAAGTCCTGCTGCGCCCGGTCCTGAAATAAAAGAACTTGCTGAAGTATAAGTTGCCATAATAGTCATGGCAAGAACTATACCATTCATATTTCTTCCACCAATAAAATACTTCTTCTCCTCAGAAGTATTCAAACTCTTTTCTGCCTTTCTGCTATAAACAAAACTTACTATAACATTAAATAATAAGTAGACCAGAAAAACTGATAAAATTATAATCTGATTACTGTTCATCTTCGCATTCCTCCTCATCATAAGAGAAATCTACAAACACAAATTTTAACAACCAGAACACCCCAATAATTGCCAAAATTATTGTGCCAAACACAGAAACCACGAACCATAAAGGCATATGGAATAAAGTGCCTCCTTTAGAATTCAGTAAAAATGCTGTAAGCACGTGCCACAAAAAGCATACGACCACAACTAACATTGTAGCTTTAATCTCTTTAAGACACTGCTTATGCTTCTCTTCCTTTGTTAATTTTTTCATTATAAACTCCCTTTTAATACTTTTTATAATATTATTTTGCAATTCATCTGCTTGAATCTTGCAATCCATAATAAAAAAAATCATTATGTTTTCTAACATACATTCTCAAATTATACCATTTATACGTTTTAAATGCTATTATTTGAATTATTATTACTACTGTAAGCCTTTTTGTAAAGGAATTTCTGTAACAATCCACTTTTTCCTAAGAAAAATGTATTATCTTTCATTTTCTTTACTTAGAAGATTTTTATTTTCGAAATAATCAATTTTCATAGAATGTTTTACTTCTTCAAGTGTATTTGCTGCTACTGTTTTAGCTTTCATACTTCCTTGATACAATATATCATAAACATCTGGAAGACGTTGTTCCCACATTTTACGACGCTCTCTTATTATTTCTAATTCTTTCTGCATTACATTTAGTTAAATTCTTTTTCCAGGCATGATTGCCACTCATTGTTCCATTGT
>OJMG01001857.1_pt1 | contig 18926 bp, 22 predicted proteins | sample 1597141 | NCBI WGS metagenome assembly OJMG01 (sample SAMEA2452119, study PRJEB22498) | human gut metagenome | biome: human feces; feature: human gut; material: feces | place: Australia | collected 2012 | reverse complement strand
TAAAAAAGATGATGACCTAGTCCTTTAATGGACTAGGTCATTTTTTAATTATTAACTTCTCTCATGACATCAACAAGATCTTTATGCCAATTTTCGTTATGATTAATTTTCTTAATAATATACTTTGAAGAAAGTAAATCACCTTTTGACATTTTTGATAGTTCCTCCCAATTTTTTACTGGTATCACGTAAGTAGCATTTCCATAATAGCTTGATTCTAGACAACAATACTTATTAAATATAAATGCATAATAACCTGTAAACCCGCCTGTACCACAGAATATATAAATAGGATTAAATTTATTTAACGTCTCTATTCTGTATTCTTCAAATCCTTTATTCTTACTTTTATGTTTCTTTTTATCTTTCAAAGATTTTATATCTATTTTTATGCCTTTAGGAAGAATTTCCCAATTACATCGTTTAATTAATAAATTATCTTTGACAAGATCTAAATCTTCATTAAAGATTTCGCAATAACCAAAGACTTCAAGAAACATATTAATTATCTGTTTTAAAAGACTTTTATTAGAATAATCTTTTATATTAGCTATTATAAATTTCCTATCATTTTTATCTTTTGTTAATACCATTTCTATATTTGTTGGACTTACTTCTATTTTAGGATATGCATATCTGTATACATCACTATATCCGGTATGTTCATATCCACCCCAATCTAGTAAAGACCATTCTCTTGTTGTTATATATCTATATACTTTTTCACTACTTTTATCTGCATATGAATAACCTTCAGTATTTCTTCTACAATTAATCCCATAATTTGGTGAAGGTTCTATTGATAATCCTTCTTCAAATTCATCTATTCCTAATTTTTTATATTCATCTTCTGTAATTCTAATTCCAATATAGATTTTTTTACTATCAATTTTGTCTAAAAAATCTATGGAATTAATACGTTTCTTTGCAATAACCATATTTTTTCCTCCTTAACTAGTAAGTAGGAACTACAAGCAAACAACTAACTAATTATTTTCTTTTCTAATGCCTTTAAACTTGCCACCACTAGTTTTAACATCCATAAATTTTCCAGTGGATGTGTTTCTTTTTACATACAAGTTTGTCTTACCATTAAATGTTTGAGAACGGCCTTTTACAGCTCCAACTCTTGCATTATCACCTTTTGGTTTATTTACTGCCATAAAGCACCTCCTATTTACATACTCGGAGATTCCTTTTTCTAAAAAATACCTATTTTTTGATTAAAGGCTTGCAATTTTTTTAAATTATTGCTAAGATATTTATAGAACAAGGGTGTCTATGTTTATCTCCTGTTCTTCATATAGTTTACTTGTGTATTCTATACCTTGTGTTGCTATGTAGTTCGTACCTACATATGCATAGAGTATTTGTATTGCTAGCAAATACTTTTTTATTTGCCAAATAATCTATGCAACTTAATAGTATCATATTCTTCAAAAATAAGCAATTTTTGTCGTAAAAAAATCTGCTTTTTTGTTATTTTTATTAGTTTTCTTAGTTAATATATCAGATGACCTAGTCCATTAAAGGACTAGGTCTCTTTTTATTTTTCTAATTCATCTATTATTTGATAAATATCTGAGTGGGGATTAGCTTCAACTGATTGAATATCTCTATTATTTTCTTTTTGATATTTTTCCAATTTTTTAGCATTATCATATGCTTCTTTAGTTTTATCAACAATAATTGGATACATATTACAATTCTTAGTATATTTTGGAAAATGCTCTTTTAATCTTTTTATTACTGCATCACTATTCATGTTAGCAGTCGTATATTCATAATGTAATAAAAACCACGTTTCTATACAAGGTGAAGATGTAATTACGACTACACTATTATTTTGTGCTAATTTTATTGCTTCTTTTATTTGAGTGTTTTTACTAGGATTAACATCTGTATCAAATATACAAAATGCTCTATCATCATCTTCTAATACTAATCTTAATTCTTTCGCTTTATCTATTGTTTGTTTAACTAAATTTACTGGATCTGTTTCATTACCAGGAACTACTTTAATTGTATAATTTTTATCTATACCTTTAAAGCTATCAAAATAATTTCTTTCAGTTTTATTTTTACCTTCATAAGCTACTAATATTACTCTTTTTGATCTACGGTCATTTCTATTTCTTTGTCTATCTCTACTGCTCATATTTACTCTTTAAAGTCATCGAAATTATTTACTAAGAATGGCACAGCACCATATCTTCCTAATAAATAACCCTTCTCAACATTTTCAGATTTTCTTATAGAGAAGTCATCTAAAGCATATAATGTACTTTCTCCATTTTCTGGATTCTTTTCCGTAAACCATATTTGATCTCTTCTTAGTAACTCTAAATCTAATAAATTAGTATCATGTGTATTAAATATTAACTGAGCATTATTTTTGTTCAAATCTGTATCATTAAATAATTCAACTATATATTTGACAATATATGGGTGCAAGCTTTTATCAAACTCATCAATTAATAATACTTTACCATTATCAATTACATCTTTAATAACTGGTATAAATGAAAATATTACTTGTGTACCTAATGATTCTTCCGAAATATCAAAATCATATTTATCACCATTTGCAATATGAGTTGTATTTACTTTAAACATAGGTGTATTTGTTGGTATAAATGGTCTCATAATATCAGGTAATGTACTAATTAATTCATCCGTCATTTTTTCTTGTATAACCTTATAACCTTTAATATTAAAATCTGCTTTTTCTAAAAATTTAAGTGCAAATTTTTCTAAAGTTTTATCCTTATCATTATAATACATATTATAAGAATAATTATTTAATTGTTCATATGACATTACTACGCCTAGTTTCTCAGTTAAAAAATCAAATGCTGGTTTTGTTTTTTCAAAATTCCAATTAGTTGCTGTTGTTATAAAAAATTTATTGGCAGTATTCTTTTCTTTAACATCATTTAAAAATTTTTCATCACTTACATTAAATGAATATTCATTGATATTTTCTCTATTAAATATTTTAACTGGTCTGCCATTTGGATAATATATTAAATATTCTTTATAAATATTTTTAGCATCTGCTTCAAACCCATATATATACCTTACACCATCAATTAAAAATTTTATTTCAAACTCACTTGGCTTCTTTATAGTTTCTTTATCTAACTTAAATGGTATTATTGGTAACAAAACATTTGGATTAATAAAATTTGATTGTCTTATCATATTACTTATTAAAGCTAATATTTTAAATAAATTACTTTTACCAGATGCGTTTGCACCATATAATGCAGTCATCTTTAATAGCTTTTCATTTCCTATACTTGTAAAATTATCTTCCAAAGTATTGTCTGAAGATGCAATCATTGAAAAAGTATTTTTTTCTTTAAATGATAAAAAATTTGTAATGCTAAATTCTATTAACATATAAATCATCTCCTCTTTGTATATATTATATGCATATTTTTGAATAAAAATCAATTTTTTAACAATTATTATTAATTTTTTGCGTTTTTTTTGCAATTTTTACATTTTATTTAGCTATTTGTACCAGCTAGTAATCTAATAAATAATTAACTTCAGAAAGAAAATCATCTATTTTAGCTATTAAATCATTATCTAAATAAACATGCTTGCAATCTTTTATTAATCCATGTTCATCTTTTGGTAATTCATCTCTTGCTTTTTCAAACTCAGTATAAGTATATAATTTGCCATTGCATAAGATTCTTACATTATTATCATATCCTTTATACAATTCTCTACGCCAGTTCTTTATATCATCTAAAACTGATAGTATTTTATGTCTAGAAGCCACTATTTCCATTTCTCTAGAACTTTCAGTCTCAAATACGTATTTATCATTCATCTTTTTTATCCTCCTTTTCTACTTCAGATAATTCTTCATAATCTTCTTCATATCCTATTCTTCTTAAATAATCTTTTCCACCATCAACTGCAACTGCACCACATTTGCAAAATTTAAAATCATGTCTATAAGTAGATTCAATAACATCTCCACATTTTTTACATTTAATTTTATTAACTATTATCTTATTCATAAAACCACTCCAATAAATCCATTACTTCTTTTTTAATACCCATTTTATCTGCATACTTAGAAAGTTTAACAAGATCTTTATCTTTTCTCTTAATATATTCTCTTAAACTATATTTAATATGTTCATTATCCATTCTTTTTTTAGACCTTATAATATCACATATACATCTTTCAATATCATACACTCTAACAATATTTCCAAATGGTGTTTTGACTTCTGTTAATCCTAATTCATATATATCATCAGAAACATAAAACACATTATGATTTTTCAACTTAACACTATTATAATTTTTCTTAACAGTTACATCATATTTACTATCAGGAGCTTTTATAGAAAGTCCATGAAAGTATAATGCAGTCATATGAGAATATATAATACCTGGCAAATTCAAATTAAGTACATAATAAGAATCTGGAAATTTATTAACATCAAGATATATTCCATTATCAAGTTTTTCTATTATTCCTCTATCTAACATAATATTAAGGTACATTCTATGAATACCTAATTCAGTTAATTGCTTAGATGTAATGTATCCATTATTAATCTTCATAAGTTCTTGTATTATCTCAATATTACTTTGATCTTTAAACTCTTTTATAGTCATCTTTTCCATATACATTCTCCTTTTGACTTTTACACCTTTATTTTATATTTCATTAGTATAAATGTCAATATCATTATAAGAATAAAATACTAATAATTTATATAAAAATTAGTATTTTTTTAAATTTACGTACCTAGCTTATACCTAAAAATATTTAATAGGCTTCAAATCCTTTAAAACAAACAAAAATGAGAGCTTTCGCTCTCTTCAGGGGGCAAACTTATATCACGTACTCTTTTATTTCTAATATTAACAAACCCTTTATTTTCAAAGGGTTTTAATTTACATAAGTTTAAATAGATTTACAATTTTAAAATAAAAATCTTCTCTTTTGGTGGTTGATTGGGTGGTTAAATTTTAGTTGCTATAGAATTCTAAACATTTCAAAATATTCATTAAATACTTCTGCTGTTGCTAATTCTTGTACAATAGCTTTAATTGAATATTCATTAGTATTTTCTTTTATTTTAGAATAATTTAAATATTCTGGTACTTTTTGATTTATATCCTTAATTACCTTATCTTTTTCAGAAAATAAATAAATTTCAAAGTCTCTTTTTTGTTTTTCACTATCAAATTTTAAATATGTTCTTTGATGCTTTTGATATGCAAATCTTTCATCAGAGTTATCTGGGCTATATAAAAATTTTATTAATTTATCTTCTTCACTATTTTTTATAAGATATTTGTAAGTATAATCATAGTTCCTTTCTCCATCTAATTTAAAAAATGAATTTTCTAAAACAACTGTAACAAATCTTCTGCCATCTAAATCAATTAACTGTTTTGAATATAATTGTGTTCCAAAATATTGAACTATCAATTCTCCATAAAAAACTCTACAATCAGTTTGTTCAAAACAATAAAACATCTTATTACCTTCTTCATCATCAAAATTCAATGTTATAGTAAATTCAGGTCTATAAATATTATGGTAAACTCTTGATTGTGTTTTTTCATCGTATCTTTCTTCCCAATCATTTTTATTTTCTATCATATGGAAAAATTGAATTATAGGACTAGTTGTTAAATAAAATCTTTTCTTCCATAAAAACTCAATTTGATTAATATCAGCAATACCATCTTTAGGAGTATTAGTATCTTTAATCCTAGTATATATAGAATATCTTCTTACTATTTGTCCTTTATCACTATAATCTTTTAATAAAAAATATGGAGTATCATACGAATTTTTAATAATCAGAATATCTAATTCATGATTATTATTTATAATTGTCTTAATTTCAATACTAGGTCTTATTCCACTAACAAATTGAATCCCCTTTAAGAAATCAATTACTTTTTGTTGGTTCTTTCTATTTTGATCATTTTCAACGCCAATTATCTCATAAGTTTTATCCCGTACTCCAAAAATTAAATATGCATCTTTATCAACACGATTATTTGCTAAACATATTATATCGTGTAACAAATCGGCTTTATTATTATGCCATTGTTCCTTAAAATCCCAATAATCATCTTCTCTTTTAGAATTAATCAATTCTTTTATAATAGTTTCTAAACTCATATCTACACCTTTAGGTTAATTTCTATATAATCTGCTATATAAATTTAATTGCAATTTTTCTAGCAAAGAATCAAGTTGTATAATAATAAATATAACATGTAATTCTTTTTCACTTTCGCTACGCAACTTTTTGAAGTCAATTTTTTCATCAGTATTAGCAAATCTAAAAAATACCAATTATATTCTATAAAACCAATCGCTCCACCAACTAATAAATTATCATCAAATACTAAAAAATTACTTTTTTCAATACTAGATGCATTTATTTCTTCAGAAACATTATCTTTTAACCATTTACATTTTTCTATATTATTTTTTCTTAATTTAGTATGAATTATATCCTTAAATTTATTATCATTTTCATTCTTTATTACTATCATAAAAATCCTCCAAAACTATTATTTTTCAATATATCTACTTATTTATTTGCATATATCGTCACCTATAGATTTATAACAATTACCAGCTTTTTTAATTATATCAATATAAAGTTTAATCTTATAAATTTTATATTGTTAAATTTATAAAAACTCTTTCATGAAAGCTTTTTCTACATTCATATCATATCCTAGACTTTTATAAAATGTATGTGCTCCTATATTATCACTTTTTGATGTAAAATAGATTAATTCACAATTATTTTCCACAGCAATTGCTTCTATTTTTTGGAAAAGTTTAGTAGCAATCCCTCTATGCCTATATTCAGGATGAGTTCCAACCCACCATAAAGTCATAAAAGGTCTCTTTCCGTCAAACAAATTATAGGCTATAGTTACTGATGTATATCCAACAATTTTTCCTTTTACTTTAGCTACTAAAAATCTATACATATTTTTGTTCTTGTATAACTTTAAATATAAATCTTTTACATCATCTAAGCCATATTCCTCATTAAATATAATCTTATTAAGATTATAGCATTCTTCAATATCTTCATATTTTAAATCTTCAATAATTATTTCCACCCTAATATACACTCCATTTCAAAGTATAATTTATATAACAAACTTCTATTGTGATCAACTTTTTTTCAAATTAACTAATATATATTCTAATAATATATCAAATATATTTTTTTTAATTTTTTCTAAATTAAATTTCTTAAAATTTCTGTAACATTTTTCATCTCTTTTTCTTGTGACATTATTGTTATTAAGAGATTTTTTTCTTTATTTACAATAATATATTGTCCTTCTGCTCCATCTCTAAAGATATAACCATTTTTGGAAATAAACGTATAATATCCTATTCCAATTTTTGGAAATACTCTTTCAGATTTATATACAGAAGGTGTTTTTAATTGTAGTGAACACATTTCGTTTATCCATTCTCTTGGAACAACTTGATTATTATTATATATTCCATTATTCAATAGTAATTGCCCTATTTTATGAAAATCACTGTGTTTCATATATAATCCTGTTGCACCAGGACAATATTTGCCATAATTATTCCACTTATATTCTTTAATATCTAACTTTTTAAATATATTTTCGTTTATGAAATCTGTTAAGTTTATGCCAAAAGTTTCTTGAAAAAATACAGACAATACAAATGGCTCTACATTATTGTAAACAAATCTTGTGCCAACCTCATAAGGTATATCATAGTTAAGAGCATAATCCAGTAATTTGTCATCATCAATATCTTTTATATAATTTTCAGACATCATTTGTTTTTCATATCCCGTAGTATGAGTTAATAAATCTCTTATTTTCCATTTTTTTATTTTTTCTAAATTACTTTCATTGTTTATACTAACAATATTTTTTATAGACAGATAAACAAAAGTATCAAGTGTTACCATACCTTTATCTATTGCTATTCCTATAGCCATTGCAACTAATAATTTTGCACAACTTCTTAATTCGTGTAAACATTCATCATTATAAAAAAATTTATCCAATTTTTCATCATGTTCTAAGAATATACTATCAATATTTAAACTGGGTAAAGTTTCCTTTAACTTACTAACATTACTCTTTATATCCTCTATATTAATCATCTTTTACCACCTCGATTTAAATATTATTTTTTCATTTTATTTCTTGAATCAAATAAATCTCTAGCTCTTTTTAGACCATTTTCTTTAGCAATGTTTAGGTAGTAATCTGCTAATTCATAATTAATATCAGTACCATTACCATTAAAATAAAAGTTGGCACCTAAATCATAAATTGCAGCAATATGTCCCTTATCAGCACATTCTTTAATAATCTCAAATGCTTTACTATAATCTCTTTCTATTTCCCCAAGACCAAAATAATAATATGCACCAGTTACAAATTTAGCGTATACTCTTTCTACTTCAGTAATATTTGGATTATTAATTAATTCAATAATTTTAGGATAAGCATTAGTTAAAAGTTTTTTTGCTTTCCCTTTATCAACTTCTAATATCTTCCCCAAACCTAATTCATAGGATATTCCTAAAGAGTAAATGCATAATGGATAATCTAAATCAAAACCTTTTTGATAATAATATAATGCTTTATTATAATCTTGCTCAACATCATTTTCTTCTAAGTCGTAACTTCTACCTAGTAAATAATAATTAAATCCTGTGCAACTTTTTTCTAGTTCATTTAAATCAAATCTAATAATTTCCATTATACATTTTCCTCACTTTCTAATTAACATATTTATATCTTTATGACATTAATGACATTATTTTTTGTTATACCCCCTAGCAAAGTTTAATGTCATAATGTCATTTAACTATTATTCATTATCTTCTAAAAAGTAATTAACCATTTTTTCATAGTTATCTTGACTATTTAAACAAGTATCTATTAAATAACCTTTTTCATTATTCGTTTGATATTCTTTGATACCCCTTATATAAAAATCTTTATTTCTGTCTTCAATAAAGAAAGGCATTATATCATTATATAGACACTCCCTAAACATTATCATCCTACCAACACGACCATTGCCATCTTGAAAAGGGTGAATTTTCTCAAATCTAACATGAAATTCAATGATATCCTCAATAGTTTTATTAGATATTTTATCATACCATTCTAATAATTCTTTCATATCACTAGCTACATTACTTGGTAAAGATGTTGTAATATTACCAACAAAGTTTTTCTTCTTTTTATATTCTCCTACATTAAACCATTCTTTTTCACTATCTGTTAAAGTTCCATCTTTTAAAATAAAGTGGAATTTTTTTATCATATCTTCAGAAAGTTTATCATCAATAGTATCTAACATATATTTGAATAAAGTAAAATGATTTTTTGTTTCAGTTGCATCCTTTAAAACAATAACTTTATCTTTGCTTGTTAAAATTGTTCCTGTATCATATATACTTGCAGTTTCATCAGGGGTTATAGTAGATCCTTCAATATGATTAGTATTATAAGCAAAATCAAGTTGTGTCTTATGATAAAGATTACCAGATAAATTCATATTTTTTTGTTCAATTAATGCTTTTTTAATTTTACTTATTTCCATTTTTCTTTCCTCCTTTTAAAATTAATTCTACTTCTTTCATAGTTCTATCAACGACTGCTAATGATAAAAAGTTCCATATAAATGCCATACTAAATAGTCCTAAAATTGTCCCAAATTCATGCATAAAATCTTTAATCCACATATCAGCAATTACACAAATACATATAACTATATAATATGCTACTACCATAAAGAATATAAATTCAGATGATTTTCTAGTTAAATTTTTTTCATAACTTCTATCAATTTTTCTATTTCCTGTTTTTCCTTATCTAGACCATTTAGAAATAAACATTAAATATCCTAGCATATTTAAACCTAATGATACCCAAAGAAATTTGTACTATTATTCACATTAAAGCAAACTAAAATAAGTGAAATAATTAATAATATTAAACTAACAACTTGAATCTTATTCAATCTCTTTAAACTATTTACCATTTCTAAACTCCTCAATAGCATTACTATTTAATAATTTCATAATTTCTTCATTTGTTTCATTTTGATATTCAAGATCCTCTATTGTTTCTAATAATACATTTTTCTTTTCTTCATCAGCAGTTTCAATTTCATTTTCTAAAGATTCAATTACTATTTTATTATTTTTAGTAGAACTTTCTATACTATCCATTGCTTCTTTTAATTCATTACCTCTTAATTTAGAGTAATGTTCAAGTAAATATGGATTAAGTGGACTAACTTGTGCTCCTAAACCTGATGCATACATTAAATCATTATAATTAACACCTATATATTTACTTATTTTACGAAGTAATTTAGGATTAGGTACTTCACGTTCTCCTGATTCTATTCTTGATATATCAGAAGAACTAATCTTTGCAAGTTCTGCTAACTGACGCATTGATAAATTATTTTCTTCTCTACCTTGTTGAATTAACTCTCCAACTTTAGTTTTAGCCATGCTTTCACGTCCTTTCTGAATTAATTATAACATATGTATTGCTTTTCCGCAACATTTTTTATTTATTTTTGCAAAAAAGGTTGACAATCGAATTTATGATGTTATAATGATGTTAAATTGCAACAGAAAAAGCAATTTGAGGCAAAAATGAAATGAGGTGAATAAATGAAGACATAAAAAGTTTAAAGAAGTTCTTTGAAAATTGAATAGAGTCAAAAATCGCCAATATGTTGACTCGTTAAATAAGTACAAGGCAAAACCCTATTGGTACGGGAGTTCTAGTTAACTAAAAACTAAAATTAAAAATAGAAATGGAGGTCGAGATATGGAAGCACAAGAAACACTAAATTTAATATCTAAACAATGGTGTACACTTGAAGATTTAATGGCACTAGGTGAATTTGGTAGAAACTCTGCTTTAAAAGTTAAAAGAGAGATTAAGAATAAATTAATTAATCAAGGATACAAAATTCCAAGTCATGTTATACCAATGAAAGAAGTTGTAGACTATTTAAATATTAATATTAACTATTTAGAATCAAGAGTTCAAACAAGGAGGTAGAAAATGAAAGCTCTAGAAGAAATAGATACAAGCATAAAAAAAGACAACATTATAGATAATATAATGAAGTCTAAAGGATTATATTGTTTAGTATCAAATGCTAAAGTTGGAAAGTCTATGTTGGCACTGCAACTTTCTAACTCACTTACAAATGGTAAACAATTTTTAGGGCATAATACAATGCCCTCTCCTGTCTTATATATTAGCACAGAATCAGATTCAGGTCAAATAATGGAGCGTATAAAAACATTAGGTCTAACATTTCCAAAAGATTCATTTTTTATCATTGATCGTGATGGTAAAGGAGAAGTTAGTATATTTGATTTTGAAGTTGATTTGTTAGAATTTTCTAAATATAAAAATGGAAGATTTGTAATTATAGATATGTTAAAAGATACGAATTTAGGAATTGACTATGATATAAATAGTTATCAAGATGTTGGTCAAAAACTACTGCCTAAATTAAGAAGTATCTGTGAAAAATACAATGTAACAATATTGTTTACTCATCATTTAAACAAAAGAGGAACTACTCTTGGTAGTACAGCATTTGATGCAGTTGTTGATGGTAAATTAACATTAATAGAAAACAAAAATGATAAATCTCTAGTTAGATTAAATATTATCAATAGAGATTTTCCCGAATTAAATATTCAATTAAAAAAATCTAATAACCAAATATTTAATGTGATAAATCCTGTTGAGGATGATGAAATAGATTTTAATTTAATTCAGCTAATAAAATATGCAAGTAGTCAAAAGATTTTGAATTTACTTGTACAGATATAATTAATAAATTAAATTTGATTACTACTCCAAAAAGATTTGGAAGATTACTAAATTCAAGTTTAGATTTATTAAAAAAAGAAGGACTCATAATTGTAAAAGATAGGCAAGGTAATTCTAGAAATTATATAGCACATTATGAGGAACCAATTGATGAAAATGAATGATTTTCATCAAAGTAAAAAATGAACGAGGTACGTTATGAAATTGCCTAGCAATTTTGTAAGTAGCGATAGTGAATATTTTTACAAATTATTAAAATAGATTCACTCTATTTTAATAATTCAATTAAATAATAAGTATCTGGTAGATAGTTATTATTTAATCTTGTTTATAAGCATTTGCCTTTGTGATAACTTAGGCATTTGCTGATTAAACAAGCAAAGGGGTTATTAGGGATCACCCTAATCTCACATGGGCTATGCCCTAGTGAGATAGGTCAATATTTGACCTTACTCTCTAAAGAAGTAAGAAAGGGAGGTTTTAAATGTATGATGGCAATCAAGTATTAAGATTTGAAAATAAATTTAAAGCAAGTGATTTAGTAGGACTTGGTAAGGAACTTACTGAAAGAAAAGGTACAGGCAATTATGATAAAGAAAGAACTAAATTAAATGTTAGTTATGTACCTCTAGATAGTCCTACACTACAATCTAAAGTTTATTCTACTCTAAATAAAAATAATATTTATTATAATAAAGGAAAAAATGTAAATTTACTAAATGGAGCAATTATAACAAGTGGTCCAGAATTCTTTCAAAGTCTAGGAATGAAATTTAAAGAATCAGATAGAATTTATCAAGTTGGTAAGAAAAAAGGACAACCTGTATTAGTCCCCGATATAAAAACAACTGATGATATTCCTGATAAAGTTAAAAACTTTTTTGATGAAGGATATGCCTTTTTAGAACAATTTGTTGGAAAAGAAAATATCGTTTATGCAGAAGTTCATTATGATGAAGATACTCCACATATGCACTTCTACTTTCTTCCTGTTGTAAATGAAGTTAGAAGAAAAGTTTTTGAAACAGATAGTAATGGAATAATTATTAAGCATGAAGTTGTTGGAAAAGATGGAATTGCAAGATTAGTTCCTATTCAAAAGAAAGATGAAAATGGCAAAAATATGTATACTACTGAAAAAGGAAAATTTCTAAATTGTGATCAGTTTTGGAAAGATAAAGGTGGTAAAACATCCTACGCTAAAATTCAAGATGATTATAATAAATATATTACAGAAAAAGGTTTTAATTTATATCGTGGAAATATTGGAGATAATGTACAACACAAAACAAAGGCACAGCAAGAAATTGATGAATTAAATGCTCAAATAGATGATATAAAACAAACCATAAGTAAAAATCAGAAACTTAATGAAGTAGAACTTGAAACACTTAATGACCTAAAAAGTATTGATGAAAATGAAATATTAAATCCTGTAAAAAGAAAAATTATAGGATATAACGAAAATGATGTTGAAGAATTAATCAACTATTCTAAACAGATAAAAAAAGAAAATACTCAAGATAAGAGTAATTTAAAAAAGAAAGATATTCAAATTGAAGATTTAACTACTACAATAAAAAAATTAACTAATGAAAATAATAAGTTAAAGGATGGTCGTGCTATTAAAGAAAGAGATACTAAAATTTATGAACAAGATCTTAAAATTCAAAATCAAAAGAAATTGATAAAAGAAAAAGATAATCTAATTGATACACTTCAAAATCAGATAAATAATCTTCAAAATAAATTTAATAATTTCAAAGAAAAAATGTTTAATTTTTGTGATAAATTGTGCAAAGCACTTGCCCATAAACTTGGTGTACACAACTTAAAAGATGAAGAGATTAATTATGATGAATTTGAATATCATGCAAATCAAATAAATAAAAAATATGATAAAGACAAAAATAAATCAGACGATTTTGATTTAAGTCTATAAGAAATCTATCAAAGCACTCCAAATTCATGGTAAAATGAGTTTGGAGTACGTGATAGTTTTGTAAGCAAAGGAGGTTAAGATAATATGGCTACAAGACTATTAGAAAAGTACAAATGGACTAAAGATGGTCGTAAATGGGTATTTTATACTTGGACTACATCTTTAGATGGTAAAAGAAAAAAATATACTTCTAAAGCATATCATACTAAAAAAGAAGCTCTAGAAGCAGAACGTGAATATGTTTCAAAATTAACTGTCTTTACTGAAGATAAAGGTATGACATTTAAGGATTTATACACCGCATATTATGAATATCAAGAAGATAAAGTTAAAGCAACTACTTTAAAAACTTATAGAGATAGAATTAAATATATGCAATTATTGGATAAAATAAAATTAAAAGACTTAAATGTTGCACATTACGAACTATGGAGAAAAGAATTAGCAAAAGTAGATATTAAAACTAGCACTAAAAATGATATTCAAAAATTCATTAAAATTGTTCTTAATTGGGGAACTAAAATGTATGGATTTGATTTTAGACTATTCTATAATAAGATAACTAAATTCGTTAATCCTAATGAAATTAAAAAAGAAATGGATTTTTACACTCTTGATGAATTTAAACAATTTATATCTAATGAAAATGATATTAAATTTAAATGTTTATATGAAACTTTATATTATTGTGGACTTCGTAAAGGTGAAGCTAGAGCACTAACTTGGGAAGATATAGATTTTGAAGAAAAAGAGTTAAGAGTAAATAAAAATGTTGTATCAATAGGTAGTGAATCATCTAAATACTACTCTCTTACAACTCCAAAAACTAAATCCAGTATAAGAACTATACCAATACCAGATATACTCTTAAATGACCTTAAAGCACTATTAGAAAGTGATAAAAAGGTATATGGTTTTAATACTAAATGGTTTCTATTTGGTAAAGATGATCCTATTACCAATTCAAAAGTTAGATGTCATAAAAATTCACTATGTAAAAAAGCAGGTCTTAGGCAAATAAGAATTCATGATTTTAGACATAGTTGTGCATCTTTATTAATAAACAATGGTGCAAACATTACAATAGTTGCTAAATACCTAGGTCATACTAAAATTGATGAAACACTGAACACTTATTCACATATGTATAAAAATAAATTAAATGATATTGTAAATACCATAAATAATTTAACTTAAACTAAATTAAACCACCTTAAACTTTTAAAAATATACCTTTTTGGGTAGTTGAATGGTGGTTGAAATTAAATAAAATAAACTAGAACCCTTAAAAACAAACAAAAATGAGCCCAAAATGGGCTCTTCAGGGGGTTTCGGTAAGTATATCTACACAAAAAACAGTAGATTATACTTCATGATAAATAGTAAAAGCTACCTATCATGTAACTTAATAATAACTAAAAAACTCTAAGATGTCAATTTTATTTCCGAAACTTTCCACTTCTTTACACTTAACTATGTATAATTGATTCAATAATTTTTTTCTTTAATTGTTTTTCTTCTTCTGTCTTTTTTAATAAATACTGATAAGAATCTTCTCTTGCTCTTAAAAGAATAGAGTAATCATTCTTTATATTAGCTATTTTAAAAGACATATCACCACTTTGCTTAGTACCAAATAAATCACCATGACCTCTTAGTTTAAAGTCTTCTTCACTTATTTCAAACCCATCAGTAGTCTTTTCCATAATATGAAGTCTTTCAGTATCTTGATTACTTATTAAAACACAATGTGACTGTAAATCATTTCTTCCTACTCTTCCCCTTAACTGATGAAGAGTTGAAAGTCCAAATCTATTAGCATCAAAAATAACCATCATAGTAGCATTAGGAACATCTACTCCTACTTCAATAACAGTTGTACTAATTAGTATTTGACACTTATTAAGAAGAAAGTCATTCATAACTTTATCTTTAGCTGCTGTAGCCATCTTACCATGAACTAGTCCTATCTTATATTTACTACCAAAAGCGACTGTTAATTTATCTTTAAGTTCATTAACATTAGTTAAATCGCTATTTTCACTTTCTTCTATCAAAGGTGCTATTACATATATCTGATGATCTTGTTTTAACTCTTCATACATCATGGCTAAAACATCTTTCATCTCAGCCTCATTCTTTAGCACTGTATGAATCTTCTTTCTCCCCTTTGGTCTTGTCTTAATAGTAGATACATCCATATCACCAAAGATTGTTAAAGCATAAGTTCTAGGTATGGGAGTAGCACTCATATATAAGGTATCTGGTTTCTTACCCTTATTTTCTAAATTAGCTCGTTGATTGACACCAAATCTATGTTGCTCATCAGTAATAACTAATCCTAGATTGTTATACTCTACTTCTTCTTGAATTAAAGAATGAGTCCCAATAATTACATCTATACCATTATTAGCAAGGCTTGTTAAAATCTTGTCTTTATCCTTCTTACTAGTTGATCCTGTTAATAAGGCAATATTTATATCAGTATCTTTAAAGATATCTTTCATATTATTATAATGCTGGGTAGCAAGTATCTCAGTAGGGGCCATTAAAGCACTCTGATAGCCTGCTAGATAGTTAGCATAGATGGCAAGAAAAGAAACAATTGTCTTACCACTACCAACATCACCTTGTAATAATCTATTCATCTTTCCTTCACTAGTTAGGTCATTTACAATATCAGAAACTGCTTTTTCCTGATCAGTTGTGAGTTCAAAAGGAAGTGTTTTAATAAAGTCCTCTACTTTCTTAGTATCTATTTCTTTTTTTATACCAGAATTTTTATTCTTATTTTCCATTTTTAAATAGTTAATCTTAAACATAAAAGAAAATAACTCTTCATACTTAAGTCTATTCTTCGCTTCCTCTAACTTTTCAAGAGAAGGTGGATTATGTACTATATTTAAAGCCGTTCTTTTATTAACAAAATTATACTTTTCTTGATACTCTAAAGGGATAAAATCTGTTATTTCTTTATAATTACCTAGTAAAGCCATATTTATATAAGTAGACATATTTTTATTAGTAAGACCACTAGTTAAATGATAAACTGGTTCTATCTTAATCTTCGCTGATAATGTCTCTAATTTTATATCAGAAGCTGTAATAACATTCTTTCTCTTATCAAATTTACCTATTACTGTAACACCAGTACCTACTGCTAAATGACTCTTTAGAAATGCTCTATTAAATATAGATATACCAACTACTCCTGATGAAGTAACTAATCTAAAGTTCATTTTATTAAGTCCTGCTTTAAACCTAACTAAGATTGGACTACTTTCTATTCTTCCATCTATAATAATATGTTCACCATCTACTGTATCAGTAAGTGATCCTCTTTTCAAAATATCATAACGAAATGGATAATGGGTTACCAAATCATCTACTGTGGTAATCCCTATTTTATTTAAAAGGACTAAAGACCTTGGTCCTATTCCTCTAACATCATTTAATGCCACAACTACCACCTCTTCTTCTGCCTGATATTATATCACATTTTTAGGACTTTTTGAAGATGAAAAAGCATAAAATATTATAAGGAGGCTTAATGAAATTAATTATTGATGACATGATAGATGCTAATGAGAATCTTCTTTTAACTAATAAATTTATTACTGGCTTTAGACTTAAACTTGCTCTTACTAGTGATAATATTGTTATCGTATTACCTAGTAAAATAGATATTTCTATTACTAATTTAACCTTTAAAGAGATAAAAAAGATGAATCAGAATCTATATACTCTTAAAGAGACATTAGAAATATTTAAGAATTATCAAAAAGAACTTATCTTAACTATTTCTAGGTTAGAGGATAAGACTAATCTATTTATTGATTTAATTTTAGTAGAAATACAAAAGTATAGCAATTTAAATTTTTCTTTTGAAACTAGTGATGGTACTGTTTATAAACATTTAAAGAATACTAGTTATCCTAGTTATCTAATTACAAGTGACAATAAAGATAAAGTCATAATAAAAAGAAAAGGTAAGAATTATTTCTTTAATAAAGTATCTAGTATAACTAACCTTTATAAATTATTAAATAATCATTCTAACTCTTTTCCTTTATATATTATAATTCAAGAAAATATGAAAAAGTCTTTACTTTTTAACACATCATTGCTCCGTCTACTTGAAGAATAGTTCCTGTTACATAGCTTGCTTTATCACTTGCTAAGAATAGTATGGCATTAGCTATATCTTTAGGGTCACCTATTCTCCCTAATGGTATCATAGCAATTAAAGGTTTAATCATTTCATCTGGTAAATTTTTAACCATATCAGTATTAGTTATACCAGGTGCTACAGCATTTACTCTTATTTTCTTTTTACCTAACTCTCTTGCTAAACTCTTAGTTAAACCGTTAACAGCAAACTTACTAGTTGGATATAGACAGCCACTAGATTGACCATAAAAGCTTACCATAGAGCTGACATTTACAATTGATGGATTATCTCCTGTCATATATGGAATAACTGCTTTAGAAGTATCAAATACACCTTTTATATTAAGATTAATAATCTTATCGCATTCTTCTTCTGTATAGCTTGTTATAGGTGTACTTGATGACACTCCAGCATTATTTACTAAAATATCAATTTTACCATACTTAGTAGCTATTTCTTTAGCTACTTTTTCCATTTCTTCTAGATTAGCTAAATCAGTAAAATATCCTTCTACTTTATATTCATTATTTTTTTCTTTTAAAGAATTAATTGCTTTTGTAACACTTTCTTCACGTGATCCAAAAAGTATTACTCTTGCTCCTTCTTTTAGAAATTCTTCTACAGTAGTGTAACCTATTCCTCTAGTACCTCCAGTTACTAAAACTACTTTTTCATTAAACATTATTATCATCACCTTCCATTTTAATTATAACAAGAGATAGTACTCATAAGTAAATAATCTTTGAAAAGTGACACAATTTGACAAAAAAATAAGATACCAAGAGTATCTTTTATATTTATAATTTAAATTCTCGAATGGTGGTTCCAGGTGGAATCGAACCACCGACACAAGGATTTTCAGTCCTTTGCTCTACCGACTGAGCTATGCCACCAGTGCTG
>OJMG01001853.1_pt1 | contig 18939 bp, 14 predicted proteins | sample 1597141 | NCBI WGS metagenome assembly OJMG01 (sample SAMEA2452119, study PRJEB22498) | human gut metagenome | biome: human feces; feature: human gut; material: feces | place: Australia | collected 2012 | reverse complement strand
GGCTATCTGGAACAGGATCTGCACACAGGCCGCTTTTCAAGCGGCAGCGACCGGTTCGATCTGACACGCTGGCGCTCTGACAACCGCGTGGAGATGTATACGGACGCATCGCTGTCGGGCGACCCCATCGCGCTTCCCGATGCGGCAGAGACAGACCGTTCTCTGCCGGTGCAGCGCTGTGAGCTTGTGCTTCCGAACGGGGTCTTCCCCGGCATGGATTACGCAGCCGTTCTGCAAAGGGCGGCAGCCTATCAGGGCAGTCCCGTCCGGAAGGGCAAAATGCGCGGGGACAACTTTACGGTCGACGGCGTGAGCTATCAATTTACACAGCACAGCGACGGCACCGTCCGGCTGAACGCATGGTCCTGCGAGGACGAGCTGCTCTACGGCGGGCCGGGAATCGGCTCCTCGCCGGACTTCCTGCGCGGCATTCAGCTCGGCGAAGTGGAAGACGTGCACGGCTGGAACACAATCGTCATCGAATAACAGAATTCAAAAAACGACAAATACTAACAGGGTGTCACTTCAACGGCACCCTGTACTTTTTCCCAAACATCCGAAACATGATTGACAATATCACAGCCAAAGACATATTGCTGAAATACTACTCGCCCGACTCCGAACTTTTTCACACACTTTGGATTCATAGTTGCCAGGTAGCTGAAAAGGCGCTTGAGATAGCCGCCCGATTCAAAGGCGAAGTCGACGAGGACTTCATCTACGATGCCGCCATCCTCCACGACATAGGCATCTTCAAAACCAACGCCCCCGACATTTACTGCACCGGTACTGAACCTTACATCCGGCACGGCATTATCGGAGCCGAACTACTGCGCGGACTCGGGCTCGAGCGCCATGCCCTTGTGTGCGAACGCCATACGGGAGCCGGACTTTCCTGCGAGGAAATCGTCGCACAGCAGTTGCCCCTGCCCCACCGCGACATGCTCCCCGTTTCGCTGGAAGAAAAAATCATCTGCTATGCCGACAAATTTTTCTCCAAATCCCACATACAGCGCATAAAAACCGTCGACGGAATACGGAAAAGCATGAAGAAGTTCGGAGAGGCGCAGCTCCGCCGCTTCGACGAGATGAACGAGCTCTTCAATCGTTAATTTCCCTATAACACATATAAAAATCGGCTGAACAGTAGCAATGTTCAGCCGATTGTTGTATTTTTGCACCATATTTTGCGTATTCAGGAGATTTGAAGCATTTACATATATACATTATCCTTGCCACGCTGCTCTGTTGCATAGGCTTTGCACGCCCAAACAACCCCGTCAGCACGCAAGCAAACCAGCAAACAGGACAAACCACGGCCGACACAACCGGCACGGTGGACGCACAACTGAGATCGAGCCAACGTATTGACTCGATTCGTCAGGTTATGGCCGCACGCCGTAACAAGATGCCTCATGTCAGCCGTCCGTCGCTCCGTGCGCAATATGTTCCCTACCGGCCGGAAGCCGTCATTTCCCAGACACCGGCAACAAGCCTTCCTACAAATTCTCTGACTGCTGCCAACGATTCAACGGCAACAGATTCCATAGCAATGCCCGACATCGAAACGGCAGTAGTGCCGACCGACACAATAAAGGCCGTTCCTTCGGACAGCATCAGCGTCATCCCGACTCAGGAAACAACTGCAACCGCTGATACACTGGCTGCCGACACGACGACCATACTTGCCGCCGATTCCGCAGCACTGCGAACTCCGCAAAAAAGACAGTCGCGCCTCCGTATGGAAAAGGTGGACATCGATTCGGAAGTCGACTTTACGGCAAAGGACTCCCTTGTCATGCTCGGACAGGACATTGCCAACATGTACGGTAAAAGTGAGATTCAATACGGCAAGCAGATGAACATTTCGGCCGAAAACATCAAGATGGACATGGTGAAAAGCATGGTCTACGCCACTGGTGCCATCGACACAGCCGGCGAAGAGTTCGGTCTCCCGGTGTTCAAGGACAACAGCGGGTCGTACGAATCAAAAACCATGCAGTACAATTTCAAAACAAACCGCGGTTTCATCACCGACGTTGTTACTGAGCAGGGCGAAGGCTACCTCACCGGCGGAAAGACAAAGAAAATGGAGGATGACATCTATTATATGACCGACGGACGCTACACGACCTGCGACAATCACGAGCATCCCCACTTCTATCTGCAATTGACGAAAGCGAAAATGCGCCCGAAAAAGGACATTGTGACAGGACCAGCCTACATGGTATTGTGTGACGTGCCGTTGCCGCTTGCCGTACCCTTCGGCTTTTTCCCGTTCACTTCGAAATACTCGTCCGGTATCATCATGCCTACGTTCGGCGACGACTATTCACGCGGCTTCTACCTGAGCAACGGCGGTTACTATTTCGCTATCAACGACTACATGGACCTCGCGCTGACGGGTGAAATCTACACGAAAGGCTCGTGGGGACTCTCCGCGCAGTCGTCCTACCGCATGCGCTATAAATTTTCAGGTAACTTCAACATCAGTTACCTTACAACCGTTACCGGCGACAAGGGTTCACCCGACTATTCGAAACAGAAGAACTTCCGCGTCAGCTGGACTCACTCGCAGGATGCAAAGGCCAACCCAAACCTGACGTTCTCGGCCAGCGTGAACTTTGCCACCAGCGGTTATGAGCGCAACGACCTCAACAGCTACTACACCGACGCGTCGACTGAAAACACCAAGAACAGTACAGTCAACATGTCGTATCGCCTCAGTTCGAAATTCCAGATTTCGACAACGGCTTCCATCGCCCAGCGTACTGCCGACTCTACGCTCACCGTTTCGTTCCCGAACCTGACGCTGTCGCTATCGCAAGTCGCACCGTTCAAGCGCAAACGCGCAGCCGGTGCCGAGAAATGGTATGAAAAAATCAAACTGTCATACACCGGATATTTCCAGAACAACCTGACAGCCAAACAGAACGAGTTCCTGAAAAAAAGCCTCGTAAAGGACTGGAACAACGGTATGCGCCACTCCGTTCCGGTATCGGCCACATTCAACCTTTTCCAGTACATCAACGTGTCGCCGAGCATTTCCATGAACGACCGTATGTACACACGCAAGATTCACCGCTCATGGGACCCTGCCGCATCGGCTGAAGTAATGGATACGACCTACAATTTCTACAACGTGTTCGACTTCAACGCGTCTGTGGCATTCGATACGAAAATCTACGGTTTCTTCCAGCCGATGAAATTCCTGGGCGACAAAGTGCAGATGATTCGCCACGTGTTGAGCCCTACGGTTTCATTCAGTGCGTCGCCTGACTTCTCCAAACCGTTCTGGGGATACTACGGCCAATATAACTACGTGGACAATAACGGTGTAAACCAGACGAAGAAGTACAGTTATTTTGGAAGTAACATATTTAACTCCGTAGGTACGGGAAAAACCGGCATGGTGACAATGTCGCTTGCCAACAACGTGGAAATGAAAGTGAAGTCCGACAAGGATACGACAGGTATAAAGAAAATTTCGCTCATCGAAAACTTCACCATTTCACAGTCGTACAACTTTGCAGCCGACTCACTGAACTGGAGTAACATCAACACGTCGCTCTCTCTCCGCCTTATCAAAAACTTCAACCTGAACCTTTCAGCCACATGGGACCCTTACACCTATCAGCTGAATGAATCGGGCTCTCCCGTACGCGTCAACAAGACACGCTGGCAAGTGGGCAAAGGCTGGGCAAAACTGTCGAGCACGGGCACATCGTTCAGCTACACGTTCAACAATTCCACCTTCAAGGACTTGTTCGGCAAAAAGGATAAAAAGGACGTAAGCAAGGGAAGCAACACCGGACAAAACACGTCCGACATGCCGACCGACATGGCCTCCGATTCGAAGGAAGAGGACAGTAAGTCAAAATCAGGCAGCGGGTATGAACTGGATTCCGACGGATATGCCAAATGGTCGTTCCCCTGGAGTCTTACCCTCAACTATTCGGTCAACTATTCCTATGGCGATTTCAACAAGGAAAAAATGGACTACAACGGGAAGTTTACACAAAACCTCAGCTTCAGCGGACGTGTCCAACCGACAAAAGGCTGGAACTTCAACTTCTCGGCAAGCTACAACTTCGATACCAAGAAACTGGCATATATGAACTGTACCGTGTCGCGCGACCTGCACTGCTTCACCATGAGTGCAAGTTTCGTGCCTCTCGGCCCGTATAAGTCCTACAACTTCCACATTGCCGTCAAATCATCACTGCTGCAAGATTTGAAATACGACAAGCGAAGCAGTTCATACAACGGTGTGGATTGGTACTAAAACAACTGAATCATTAACCAAAAACGATGCCATGATAACAGCACCAACAACAAAAGAACTAAAATCCCTGCTTAATCTATGGGAGCAATCCGTCAGAAAAACACATCTTTTTCTGGCAGAAGGTGATATAGAATTCTATCGCCCGTTCGTCAACGAATTCATTCCAAAACTCGACCTGCACGTCATCCGCAGCGCAAGCGGACAAATCGAGGCGTTTATGGGACTGAGCGACGACCACATCGAAATGCTTTTCGTCCTGCCTTCAAAACGAAAAAACGGGTTAGGCTCACGCCTGCTCGACTTTGCCATTCACGAAAAAGGAGTTTGCAAAGTGGATGTCAACGAGCAGAACACCGATGCAGTGAATTTCTATACCCGAAGAGGTTTCAATATCATCTCACGCGACCCGACCGACGCATTCGGCAAACCCTACCCGATTCTCCATCTGGAAATAGAGAAAGCCCAGAGAATCACTACAGAACGCCTGCTGATGCGCCCGTTCATGCCCGCCGACTTCCCCATATTCTACCGCTACTGCAATTCACCGCGCGAAACGGAAACCAATTTCACAATGAAGCAGCTGACGAAAGAAGAGGCACACAAAATTTTCAACGAAAAGTTTCTAAACATAAAGACAGTATGGGCCATCTGCCTCAACAGCGCGAACCCAAGCATCATAGGCTCACTGGGATTCTATCGCGACACGAAACGAAAGAACCCGCGGGCGTTTACACTGAAATACTGGCTGGACAAAAACATGCTGAACAAGGGCATTATGACCGAGGCTCTTATTGCTGCCATCAAAACGGCCAGAGACATCAAACAAATCAGTCTGCTTACAGCCTACTGCTATAACGACAGCACCCGCTCGCAACAGGTGTTGAAACAATGCAATTTCTCTATCGAAGGCACGCTCCACGATGCCCTGCTCACCGAGGATGGAACACTTAAAGATGAACTCTGCTTCTATCGTTATCTCTAAACCTTTTAGGCTCCCGACTTCAGCAATCTTCAGTACACAATTATATTGATATCAGAAAACAGTCCTACCGTTCATTCGGACAGCAGGACTGTTTTTTGCCATCCAAGCAAAGCCGAATAAACGCCATAGCAATTATTAATATATGTTAACCATATAAATATATCTTTACAATGTTAATATCTATTTAAAAAAGTTTCTATATCTTTGCAAGAGATAGTGTAAAACTGGGCAACTTATTTTGAAAAAGATAATTTTCAGTGCAAAACAGCCCATAGCAATTCTATCCTGAAATTGTCAAGCTTCAGAAACAGAAGCCTCTGCTAAAAAACTAACACATGATAATGCCGAGGGCATCATCCATTACAAAAAAGAATGAAAAAACTGGTCGCTTTATTTATATTTGTTTTAGGCATCACCTTATTCCAATCGTGTGACGACATTAAAACTTCAAAGGCATCTGTCGATGCTTTCGAATCGCTATATCCCGGAACGAAAGTAAAAAACTGGACAACCAAGGAAGACTACGAAATAGCCTCATTCAAAAGACAGCACCATTCGGCCGATGCATGGTTCGACAAAAACGGATGGGTACTGACCATCACAAGGCTTCCGCTTGATGCACTGCCTGCATCCATTTCCGACTCTTTCCGCCATACGACCTATGCCGACAGCACTTGGGAAGTAACAGCAGTCAGAGTACTTGAACGCAAAAATCGGGAAACCATCAATATCATCACCGTGGAACGCAACAAGGTGACCTATGCCCTTATCTACAACACGGATGGACTATTGGTGATGAAAGACGACATTACCGATTTCAAGAACGATACGCTGAAAGTACTCCCCCAGCCTGTTCCCGAAAAGATACAGACCCTGATGAAAGAGCGCTACCCGTCCGCACATTTCTATGAAATAGAATATGAGCCGACACTCATCAAACTGTATATAGCAGAACAGCAAGTGGCCAAGCAGGTAATCTTCTCTACCTCGGAGGATTGGCTCTACACGACATGGGACGTGGAAGAATCCGACCTGCCACAAAAGGTGCGCAATGCCCTTAACCAGAAACCGACAAAAGGATGGACCATTGAAGAAATCAAGTTCTTAGAATCGAAAAGCGAACAGTTCTACAACATAGAGCTGCGAAACGAAGAAGAGTTCCAGGCCGTTTCCATCGACAGCAACGGCAATATCCTGAAAAAGAAATAAAAGTCAGCCGACTTAAACAAACTATTCTCACGGCTTGCAAAAATGAGAATAAAAAGAGAGAGATGCGCCGCACGTTGCGATGCATCTCTCTGCGTTTATGACAAATTCTGCAAGTTGCTCCCTATACCAAATGACGGATAAGCTCTTCGCGGTCGCCCGGCAAAAGATCGATAACCGGAATCTCAATCATCGTGTAGGCACCCGGTTGCTGCTTCATGGAAGCACGAGCCACACCAACAAGCACCTGAGCGGTCAATGCGGGATTATTGATTGACATATTGAATTCGAAACGCTGGTTTTGAGTTGAACCGGAAACACCCTTGCGCACGAGATTTACACCGTGACCCATGTCCTTCACATCGTCAACACAAGGAACTTCGATAACGTGAGTCTCGTCGCTTGCGAAATAAGGGTCAGCCTTAATGGCAGCAGCCACGTCAGCAAGCTGATAGCCGTCCTTCAGTTCTACATACACCATACGGCGATGAATGCCAGTTCCCAACGGAATAGTCATCGACAATGCAGCTTTCACGCCTTCGATGGCTTTAACGGCAACCGTGTGTCCCATGCTCATGCCCGGACCGAAATTCGTATAGGTAATACCCTTTGGAGCACAAGCTTCAAGCAAAGTGCGGACCACAGAATCGCTACCCGGATCCCATCCGGCAGAAATTACGGCAACACGGCCGTGTTCTTTAGCGGCAGCGTCAAGACTGCGACGCAAATCAACGATTCCGGTGTGGATATCGAAACTGTCGACAGTATTCATACCCAGTGCCAATGCCTGCTTGGCATATTCCTCCACCTTACGGGTCGGAGTACAAAGAATAGCCACATCGGCCTTTATTTCACTCAAATCAGATGTAACCTTGTAATCCTTCAACTCGGCAGGTACATTTGTCGCATCACGGCGAACTACGCCTGCCACTTCAAAATCCGGTGATTCCTTCAGGGCATCCAAAACAAAATGCCCAATGTTTCCATAACCTACAATAACTGCTTTAATCATATATCAACTTTTGTTTGTTATAACGATACTCTAACGCACTTAAAACGTGAAAGGAGAACAGAACATGAAACCCTTTTCATATAAGTCTGGCTCCAAACCGTTCCTTATTTTCTGCAAATATAACGCAAAACCGCCGAATTTGTTTACAGAAAGCACAAAAAATGGCAAAAAGGACGCATTTCTCTAACGAACACTATAAATCCGCTACAATTAGAAAGCACAAGTCACAAAATCTGACAGCTACCGGTTAAGTCTCCATTTACCACTCGCAAAAGCCCGAATCTTCGGATGCGGCTTTATCCTAAATTTTCAGACAAAATGCAGCTCTGAACTGAATTATTTTCTACATTTGCTCTATCAAACCAAACATTCTAATACAAGAAATTTATGAAACGAATTTTCCTCTTTTTTCTAATAGCATTGTGGGGGTTCACCGGATTCCAAAGCCTGTCACAGACAAGTTTAAAATATTACGACGTTTTGGAGCAAGAAGCACAAGGCCCCGTAAAATACCTCATTATCTCAGACGGATTCAACTACTTATACGATCGTACAGGAGCGCTCAAAGAAATAACAAGCGAAGGCAAAAAAATTCCATTTAACGTAAAACGTGATGCTTTGGGGAGGATTGAAGAAATAACGACCTTTTCGTTAGAACAGCCTAAAAGATCGCATATTGAAAGGAAAAAGTATGATGAACACAACAGAATATCCAGAAGCGAAAATTGGTCCGATTTTCTTAACGAAAATACTATTATCGACTATTATTATGATGCCAATGGAATGTGTGTGAGACAGGATTTTACTTGGGACAACGATACGGAAAATACAAGGAAATTTGTATATAGCGAAATCAAAGTGGATAGCCATGGCAACTGGATATCCCGTGAAGCCTCTGTGCTGACAGATGACGGAAAGATAAAACCATGGAAGACAGAAGTACGTAAAATAACATACTGGGACGATGAGAGTGCGAATCTTACGGAAAGCGATGTGGATTTACCTAAGATTAAAATTCGCGATCTTATTTATTCGAAGTGCGGAATCTATCCACAGCAACAAACATGGGAAGAAACAAAGGCCATCATATTGAAGAAAAAACACCTTAATCCCTCTGACCATGACGACTATATTTCGTTTCTGGCCCCATTTATATGCCACACATACCAACCCGAGTGCCTTGTAATGAAAAATTTCACTACTACAACCTACCAGTTCACATTCAAGACACGAGAAGAAGCCTTAACTGAATATAATACATTTAAGGTTATGCTGAAAATTCAGGGCATTCCACTTGTATATAAAAAATGGAACTATGGAACTGCTGACCTTCAAGACAGAAGTGTCGGCTTGATATTTGACGAAGACGACAATATCGTTTCATTTATGGTCTTACTAAAACAGTCAAAATAAACAAGCTGTTTACCAAAATAATCGGATTACAGCTGAGAAAATAGATTTTGCATATACTTGCCAACACAAACGCTACAAATCCGCTACACAATCCGAAAAACTTTTTTAGCATCTTTTCATTGCACAACGGAAAAATTATCATTACTTTTGGCATCACAAAAAACGACCAATGCGGTAGTAGCTCAGTTGGTAGAGCATCAGCTTCCCAAGCTGAGGGTCGCGGGTTCGAGCCCCGTTTACCGCTCACAAAAGCCAGACTTCTCAAGTCCGGCTTTTTTCTTTTCCAGATTTTCAACAAAAACGAACCGCCGAACTAAATTATTTCCTACATTTGCCATATCGGACTAAACATTCTAATACAAGACAATTATGAAACGCTTTCTCCTTTTCTTTCTAACTGCATTGGGGGCTTTCGCCGGATTCAAAAGCCTGTCTGAAAATATGTCAGACTACAAATTTTCCCAAATCGACTATAACAGCAGTTTCAAAAGTAAAGAATATCCCATGGAGGATCCTTTTTACGGAGCGAATATCGCATACGGAGTAATTCACACCACATCCTACGATATATTCTACTTCGACTTGATTCATGATTTCGATGAGTTTGAGCCATCCAGTTTTGGTGAATTTACTTTGAGTTCTTTATTTGAAGAATATAAAGATACTAAATACACGCTGGATCTTCATTTTACTGACGGCACGTTTGTAGGCGACTGCTTTATCAAAACAGCGAAAATTTCGCCCAACACCATACGCATCAACTACTACCCTGGCAACAATACAAAAGCCGGTAACTTGGATTCCCGTTCAATTATAAACAAACTGCTAAACGTAGATTTGGAACAAATCACAATAAACAGCGACAACAACTCCTATTCTTTTTATATCAGCGACGCTACGTCAAGCTATTACATCAAACAAGCATACGACCAGGCTTGCAAAGCACCCATAAAAACAGCCCCAAGCACCCCGACATATTCCAATTCAATTTCAGAAAAGAAACCGTCAGAACCGGCTACAAAAGGAACCGCAAACCAGCCGAAATCTTCCACAGGAGGAATTCTCAGCAATTTCAACAAACTGGCTAAAAAAGGTTCTGTTCCAGCCATTGATTTGGTTCAGAAAAAGTGCGGACTATATGACAGCAACATTTCATGGGAAGATGCTAAAGCAAACCTGATGAATAGCAACTACAATGCGACAATCGACGAAATCGGCATCAACTTCACCTGTCCGTTTTCCTACAACGGAATAGTCCCGACTTGCATGGTACTGACCAATTTCAAGAACACATCTTTTCGTTTCGCCGTCAATGATAATGACGCTCAACGCAACTTGGCCAGAAAACTGACCGAAGACATGAAAGCCGGAGGTGCAACCATCGACTACACAATCGACACTCCCGAAAAAGCATTCCGCTCTTACGGAAATTATAGACAAAAGATTATTTCTATCACCACAAACAAGACAGGCGTGCTTGTCGACATATTCTAAACATTCATCAAAACAGACACTACTATGAAACGCAACATCATCCTCCTGTTAGGAATCGTGCTGACACTTCTTGCCGTCAGCCCCAAAGCATCTGCTTTCATTCCGGTTACGACATATTATAGCGACAACACGATAACTTCAGTTGAAAGCAGAAGCTTTCCGATTAATGCAGACTTGGAAGTAGCCTATATTGCCCACTTCAACATCAAGGCCATGACATTGCATATGGATCTGAATTTCGTCCATAAATCTTATGCCACCGACTTGATAAACATGGCAGAATCCATTACCAAATTCAACCGTTGTACCATCTACACCCGCGACGGACTGAAACTCGAACCCAAAACGGACTTGTCATTCGAAGAGGACGACTACGGTTTCCACATTCGATTCAAATGTTTCGATCCTGACTTATCATCTGATTATGCACCGGATTACGAACATTTCTGCGATTTGCTGTGGGAAAAAGATATTGACCGCATAGTTCTTTCAAACGGACAGGAATCGTTCACCATCCCCTTCTCCGAGAAAGAATATAAGTCAAACCTGCATCTCGACGAGGTATTTTCCTCCCTTGAAGAACGTTGGAGGCAGATTATAGCACAACAACAAGCGACACAAACAGAACAACGGGACTAAAAAAGCGCCTATGTCAACTTCTATTCCCATCAAAACCCGGTATCAAGACAACACGATTATGGCAGCCGTCTACTGCACAATCTGTATTCCCGACTAAATGTTCGACCGCACTGAATATTATTCAGACATGAGAAAAAATCCGCTCCAACTTTTTTTATAAGAACTGAAAACCACAAACCATTATGAAACAAACAAATTTACTGCTGATATGCCTGCTGACGGTAATTCTTCCACATGGGATGAAAGCACAAGAGACTATTTTTGAACACTTCTACGACGTTTTCAATGGAGAGCTACCAGTAACGGAAGAAGATGCACGCAACTATATTTATCTAACCCAATCGGGCGAAGAACCATTCACGCTCACCCAAACTACAGAAAACGAGGATACTATATATGACTGTACCACCGATTTAATATTAGACATTGGCGGGGAAAAACAGTCATATAGCTTTTCACTCATCTATGCCGGTGGAAACAATTTAAAATTTGGTTTCTCTGTTACTGGAAACTCTTCGTCACTCAACTATATTTTTCGATACAAGCTCATTGACAACTGTATCATAACTTTCAATGACGGTGAGACTATCAGTTGGGCGTTGTCATCCAAACATCTCAAACTCGAAAATGAGTACTACCCTACGCTGACCATGACCGTACCTGCCAGCGGCTATCAATCATCCGAAGGATTGGAAGGCATCGCCTTACTCACAAAACTCAAAGAATGCAACATCTCTAAAATCAGTTTCTCAAAAAACGGAGGATTGGAATCTTCTTTCAACATTGCATTCTATAGCACTCTTGTATTCATAGATTTATCAAAAGCCATTGAAGAAGCATGCGGACATGAAATAATCGCCAAAGCCACCGCTGAGACACGAGATTTTGAGATCAAACAAATCATGGAGCTACTCGAGAAGCATTGCGGACTGTTTTCCGAAAAGACGTCATACAAAAAAGCAGTGAAAATAATCAAGGATATGGACAAGCAGTGTACTATCAGCCCAAACTCCATCACGTTCAGATATCCCAATTTATTTTATTACATTATGCCAACCTGTCAAACTACTGTTGATTTCAAATCAACTACATACATGTTCGAAGGAACTTTTGAAGAGAATGCCCGAACAACAGCACGGCAAATGACCGCCGACATGAAAAGCGGAGGTGTCAATTTCACCCAAATTACCGACAACGATTCGCAATACGAAGCAATCGGAACATACAAGAACAAAAGCGTTTCCATATTCAGCTATCTGAACAAAATCCAGCTGAACATTCTCCAACCTTGATTCAACCATAAGAGGTTTGAACTATAAAAAAATCCGCACATCTTCCCAAAAGGGCCGGTGTGCGGATTATGTTATGCTATAAAGAAATTTTTCTTTGTCCGAGGATTAGAGGATACCTTGCGACATCATGGCTTTTGCCACTTTCATAAAGCCGGCAATGTTGGCACCCTTCACATAGTTGGTGTAGCCGTCGGCTTCCTTACCGTATTTCTGACACTGAGCGTGGATGTCGGCCATAATAGCCTTCAATTTTGCATCAACTTCTTCAGCTGTCCATGTAAGTTTCTGCGAGTTCTGTGCCATTTCCAAACCTGATACTGACACACCACCTGCATTGGCTGCCTTACCCGGAGCATAAAGAATCTTGGCGTTTACGAACTCATGAACGGCTTCCGGAGTAGAAGGCATGTTGGCACCTTCCGACACAGCGAAACAGCCGTTGGCAAGCAATGTGCGTGCGTCGTCGCCGTCAAGTTCGTTTTGAGTAGCCGAAGGCATGGCAATGTCACACTTCACGCCCCAAGGACGTCCGCCTTCAAAGTATTCGCAACCGTATTTTTCAGCAAATTCGCGGATACGGCCACGATAGATATTCTTCAATTCGAAAATGAAGTCAAGTTGTTCTTCAGTCAAGCCTTCCGGAACATAGATTGTACCGTTGGAGTCGCTCATTGTCACAACCTTTGCGCCCAATTCGAGGAGTTTCTTGGCTGTATAGGTTGCCACATTACCAGAACCGGAAATAGCCACAGTTTTACCCTTGATGTCGATGTTGCGTGTTGCCAACATGTTCAGAAGGAAATAAACGTTACCGTAACCGGTAGCTTCCGGACGAATCAGCGAACCGCCGAATTCAAGACCCTTACCTGTGAAAGTACCTGTGTTTTCGCGAGCCATTTTCTTATACATACCGTACATATAGCCAACTTCGCGACCACCTACGCCGATATCGCCGGCAGGAACGTCAGTGTCAGGACCAATGTGACGCCAGAGTTCAGCAATGAATGCCTGGCAGAAACGCATAACTTCCATATCCGATTTGCCTTTCGGGTTGAAGTCGGAACCACCCTTACCGCCACCCATCGGGAGCGTAGTAAGCGAGTTTTTGAAAGTCTGCTCGAAAGCAAGGAACTTAAGGATTGACTGGTTTACAGAAGAGTGAAAGCGAATACCGCCTTTATACGGACCGATAGCGTTGTTATGCTGGATTCTGTAGCCCATGTTGTTCTGCACGCGGCCCTTATCGTCGACCCATGATACGCGGAAAGAGAAAATGCGGTCGGGCAAGCAAAGGCGTTCAATAAGATTGTAGCGTTCAAATTCCGGATGCTCGTTGTACACATCCTCGATTGATGTTACCACTTCTTCCACTGCTTGCAAGTATTCCGGTTCGTGCGGAAAACGACGACGCAAATCGTCAATTACTTCTTTTGCTTTCATTGTTCTTCCTTTTTAAGTTATTCTTTAATTATGCGCTACAAAGGTAATACATTTTTCTTTACAAACTAACATTTTTCAAAAAATATAGCGCAAAATTTTAATTTTAGACAGATTTATATTCGTTTTATTGATAAAAAGCCACATTTTAACTCATTTGTCTTTCACGAGAGATAAATCAAATCAAAGATTAGGGATTATAGGATTATTTCTTTATAAAAATAAGTATAACCTAAAATAAAAATTTTAGGTTACAATATTATGTAGTCAATTGCTAATATGCAAATAGAAAAACATTATAATATGAGTAAAAGGTACACTATTAACTAAGCTGACAACTGTGCATATACCTCAAAACTGTATATTTTGTCATCAGTTCATCAAAAAGCTTGTAAAAATTATCTACCTATAAAAGATTTCCATAACTTTGCACTTGGCAATCATTGTGATTATTGTTTGTATTTTCTTATAAATCAGCACCATAAAGGCATATTAATTTCACTGATTACCAAATCTACAAGTACTTATAATTCATCGAACTCACATTAGTATTACATGATAGAGAAGATAAGAACGGATAATTATAAACGCAACTTCAAAATTGACTTGTTGCGCGGATTTTCAATCATATTCGTAATATTGCTGCACCTTAACATCAGAGTAGCCTTTAACGAGACACAACTGGGTGAGATTATGCCAAGGCAGATATACAATCTGTTATTTTGGAGCGGATTCTATGGAGTGGAAATTTTTTTCACCATATCTGGTTTTCTGATTACATTGACTGTACTTGGACGATATGGAACGCCAGAAAACGTAAAACCGCTTTCTTTCTACCAAAAAAGGATTGCACGAATCGTTCCCTTGCTTCTGCTGTTGCTTGCCGTATTATCGGCTCTGCATCTATATGGAGCAGAAAATTATATCGTAAACAATGAAGCCGGAGCTACATTAGGCAGAGCAATATTAGCCGCGCTCACTTTCAGTGTAAACTGGCTTGAAATGAAGGTCGGCTACCTCCCCGGAGCCTGGGATGTCCTGTGGTCTCTTTCAGTAGAAGAGGTATTCTATCTGGCATTCCCATTACTTTGCATGATATGCAAAAAAACAGGAGGCTTTTCATTTTTATGTTGGCCCTATTCTTTATATCCCCATTGTTTAGGAATTTCTGGTTTACAGCAAGTGAACTGGAAGAGCGAAACAATTTTGCTTGTATGGGAGCCATGGCCGCAGGCTGTGCAGGCGGAATAGTTATAAGTAGCAGCAGGATAAAAAAGAACTGGATTCCATATATGAAAGTTGCAGGTTGGATACTTTTGGTTTCTGTTATGCTTTTCCGCTCACCACTGTATCAGATAGGAATAAGTAAAATCGGACTTAATTTCTCTATGCTATCAATCGGTACGGTTCTGCTTCTTGTATCCTGGTGGCATGAAGCATCTTCAGGCAGCAACAGAAGCATCAAAGGCCTGTCATTCATAGCCGACATGGGCAAACACAGTTACGAAATATATCTATCGCACATGTTCATAGTACTTGGTGGGGTTTCGATATTTGAATCGTTCAATAACGGTAGTGATACAGGTGTCTACATCCTATATGCTTCCGTGATGATTCTCGCGAGCATTGTCGGCAGGCTGCTTGCAAGATACTACACAGACCCTCTCAACAAATACATCAGGAATATTAAGTTCAAGAACATGAAATCTCACATTATATAGATATACACTCCATCTTCACAAACAAAACATATAATTTTTTGTAGGCTATTTTTTATTAATTCAGTCCTGACAGATTTTCTATAGCCTGTTGCATAGGTAATTATAAAGACCTGTATTAAAACAGACACTGCACATACGGCGGATTCCATATGTGCAGTTGTCTAAAGGGATACCGAACTGTCGGCTTATTTGTTTCGCTCCACAGCCTGATAGAGTGCCTTCATGATTCCGGCGCGTGCTCCCACTTCTGTAAACGCCTTGTTATTGCGGCTGGGGTAAACACGGTTGCAGAGGAAGATGTAAATCATATCGTTTTCCGGGTCAACCCAGAAGCAGGTGCCCGTGAAGCCCGTATGACCGAACACCGTCGGACCTGCTTCCTCACAGGTTGACGACCATTCCGGCTTCGCCAAGTTCGGTTTGTCGTAGCCCAGTCCACGGTGAGAATTAGGACTTTTTGATGTTACAAACGTATTGACTACATCGCTCGACAGTATCTGTTCGCCGCCATACATACCGCGGTTGAGCCACATCTGGCAAAGTTTGGCCAAGTCGTTGGCATTGGAGAACAGTCCGGCATTGCCTTGAATACCGCCTGAAAATGCCGCCGTTTCGTCGTGAACGGAACCTTGCACCACTTCTTCACGGAAATAGCCGTCATATTCTGTCGGCGCAATTTCCGACTTCTTGTAGAAATCCAACGGACGGTAAACCGTGTGGTAAGCACCCAGACGATGGAAAATGTTGTCGTACACATACTTGTCGTGGCGCACCTTCGTCACGTTCTCCTCCGCTTCCATCAACAGACAGAAATTCAGACAGCTGTAAAGGTAGCGGCGGTTGTCGCGCAACGGAATGTTGTGGATAATGTTCATTATCGTGTCGTAGGTTTCACGTCCCACATAAAGACGCTTGCCGATACGGTAGTCAAATTCTTTCGTCTTGACCGGCGAAGTGACGTCGCTACGCACTTTTGCCGTTGAGTTGATATAGGCTCCACCAGCCGAATATTTATATGCGGCACTCTTCTTTGCGGAAACCAAAGCTCCTGTGTAGCTGGCCGTGTCGGTCATTTCTTCATACACATTCAGCGCAGCCGGCATGCCCGTTTCATGATAAAGCAAGTCGCGAATCAGGAACTTGCCCTTTTCCGTTCCGGCCAAGGATTTTGTATAGGTGCCGAGCTTGCCGTCAATGCGAATCAGTCCGTCGTCAACGGCTTTCATGATGCCCGAAAGCGTACCCGTTGCCTTCGACACGGAAGCAAGGTCGTAGAGTGTGTTTCCGTCTATTTTGTTGGCCTTCGTCTTGTCGGTATAGCCGTAGCTCTTGTTCACGACAATCTTGTTGTGGCGAGCCACCAATACCTGACAACCGGGGAATGCACCTTTCTGCACACCGAGATTGGCAAGCGAATCAACCTGCTGCAGGAACTCGGAGTCAAGCCCTACTTCTTCCACCATGCCATAGCCCAAACGTGAAGCATAAAGGTCGATACCGTCGCCACAGAACGAAACACCTTCTACCGACACCGGCATACGGCCCGTTGCATCGCTGCCTCCGAACACCACCTGTGCGGCATATTCCTGTGCGTACTCATGGTTTTCATAGCCAACAATGGCAGTATTGCAAAGCGAAATCGGGCCACTGAAACCGCCAATATCATAAGGTTTGACAAAGAATACGGGAATCACGTTCTCCGACCCCACTGTCAGCACCAGTTTGTTCAGGCAGTTTTCATAAGCTGCACCCTTGTCGTAAATTCCGACTATCACCTTCGACGATCCTTTCAGCTTACCGAGAGTGGAAGTCATATTGGCCTCCGTCATGGCGTAGACATCGACATCCGTATAAAGCCGGCAGGTTTCCGTAAACGCATTTTTTGAGGAAGCCGTACCGAGCGTCACCACGCTGATTCGTTTGTCAAGTCCTTTTACAGGAAGCACATTGCCCTGATTCTTCAACACCGTTATGGCAGCGGCATACAGTTGACGCGTCATAAGTTCCGCTTCGCGCGTATTGATACGGTCAAGCAGTCCGTCAACCGGTTGGGCCACATAGTTGTTCAGCCCCATCGCATATTTATAGGATAGGATTTTTTTGCAAGTACAGTCCACCTTTTCGGCAAACTTGCTGTCTTTGGCGTAGCGGGCCACCATCGCGTCGACATTGCTTTTCGTGGTGCTCGGCTCAAGCAGCACCTCGGCTCCCGCCTCAAATACCAGCAGTCCGTTAGGCTGTGTCACCTTTCGTGCTCCCTGCATGGCAAGGGCATCGGTAAACACAAGCCCTTCAAAGTCCATATCATTTTTCAGCAGTTCAGCCACTACCTTATCCGACATCGACGAAGGCTTGTTGCCGGTATTCAGTGCCGGAATGTTCAGATGAGCCACCATCACGCCCGAAAGCCCCGCCTGAATATAGTTGCGGAACGGCACGAAATCGGTGGCTGTCAGTTCGGCAAACGAGCTGCTCACCGTCGGAAGCGTCTTGTGGGAATCCTCACGCGTATTGCCGTGTCCAGGAAAATGTTTTGCCACCGAGAGCACTCCTCCGTCTTCCAGTCCGCGCGCATAGGCAACGGCTTTTCGTGCCACGTTACTCGGGTCTTCGCCGAACGAACGCGTACCGATTACCGGATTTTTAGGATTGCTGTTGACATCGACAGCCGGCGAGAAATTGATGTTCACGCCAACCGCCTTACATTCGCGGGCCATTTCCAAGCCATACTCATACAGCAGACGGTCGTCCTGAATGGCTCCGAGCATCATATTTTTCGGGAAACGCGGCGTGTCGGGCATACGCATCGACAGCCCCCACTCTCCGTCAAGACCTATCATGACGGGAACTTTACTGATTGACTGTGCGTAATTCACAAGTTCCAGATGGTTGGCAACAGTTCCTTTCGAAAAATACAGGCAGCCTATATGATAGTTTGTTATCAGGCGTTTCACTTCCTGCTTGGCCGCCTCCAGATTTCGGGGATCGACCACTTCGGCAATCAACTGTCCCACCTTCTGTTCCGTGTTCATCTTGGCATAGACAGAATCTACCCACGCATCCATCTTCGCACGGTCGGCCTGCTGAAGAAACACCGTGGGCTTGGCGCTTGCCCCAAAAAGGGCAAGCAAAAAAGTTACGGTTATTATAAATCGAGTATTCATTATGGTTTATTTGTTATACATTCTCTTGGTCATGTCAGGTTTGATGGTATTTCCCTTCGCTGCCATTGCCTTCACATAGGCCACGGCATCTTCTTTCAGAACATGGGTGCTGGCATCTACGAGTTTCGCACGTGTGAACGACTGCATGTAGTCGCCACCGCCGGCAAGATAGTCAATCGTGGCAATCAGATAGGTTTTGTTCGGGTCGAGCGGCTTGCCGCCTATCATCACGTCGACAGCCTTTCTGTCCTTCATGCCGGCAGAAGGACAGAAAGGCTGTCGACGTGATGATAG
>OJMG01001848.1_pt1 | contig 18970 bp, 20 predicted proteins | sample 1597141 | NCBI WGS metagenome assembly OJMG01 (sample SAMEA2452119, study PRJEB22498) | human gut metagenome | biome: human feces; feature: human gut; material: feces | place: Australia | collected 2012 | reverse complement strand
GCTGCGCGAAAAAACAGCACATCTGAACCGCAGGCCGCCGCGCACCGACATCATCCGCACGTTCGAAAACGCCAAGGGCACAGACGGCAGCATCGCCATTCTCAAGGGCAACCTCGCCCCCGAGGGCTGCGTCATCAAGCACACCGCCTGCCCCAAGAATATGTTTGAAGCTACCCTGCGCGCCAAGCCCTACGACAGCGAGGAGGCGTGCATCTCCGCTGTGCTGCACGGCGAGGTGAAGCCCGGTGACGCCATCTTCATCCGGTACGAGGGCCCGCGCGGCAGCGGTATGCCGGAGATGTTCTATACTTCCGAGGCAATCAGCAGCGACAAAGAGCTTGGAAAGAGCATCGCGCTTATCACCGACGGCCGTTTTTCCGGCGCCTCCACCGGCCCGGTTATCGGCCACTGCAGTCCCGAAGCTGTAGACGGCGGCCCGATCGCACTCGTCGAGGAAGGGGATTTGATTGAGATTGATGTGAAGGAACGAAAACTTAACATCATCGGAATCGCCGGTGAGCGCAAGTCCATGGAAGAAATCGATGCGATCTTAAAAGAACGCCGCCAAAACTGGAAACCGCGCGAGCCGAAATACAAAAAAGGCGTACTCCGTCTTTTCAGCCTCCACGCAGCAAGCCCGATGAAAGGGGCGTATCTGGAGTACTAAAAATACTTGCGTTTTTCTGGGATGGTCTTTAGGAGTTAAGGCAGAGCAAAAATGGAGGAAGGAACAACAGAAAAACAAGTGAAAGAAAATACCTAAAAAACAAACTGTTCCTGTATAATGTTGCATCTCTTCAGAAAATGGTCGGAAGTCCAGATTCTGTACAGAAGAATGTGGTGCTGGAGAACAATTCGCTGTCGGCGGAGCAGATTACCGGTGTGGAAAACCGAAAGAGCAAGGCAGGCGAAGCCGTTCTTCCGGTACTGCGCAGTGTTTCGCTGTTTCTTCTCGGGCTGCTTGGCGTGCTTCTGATTCTGCTGACGCTGCTTGTGATTGCGGCGGAGGCGGCGCGGATCATCTGCCTTGGACCGGCGGCAAAGAAACAGCAGAAGGAGCGGCCGGGCAGGCGGATCCGGAGAACGGAAGCAAGAATTTACCAGTATCTTTGTCTGTGGGGCATAGATGCCGGTCTTGGATGGGAAACGGCAGCAACCGATGCAGAACTCGCCCGCAGATTTCCGGCGGTCGAGCCAGGCGAATATACGCGTGTCTGCCATCTGATCGAGAAACATATCTACGGTGAGATTCTGCTGTCTCCTTATGAGGAACGTACGCTGAACCATTTTCTGGAAAAGCTGATGGAGCCGGTACCGGGCTGCAGCTGGAAAATGCGGCTGAAGCTGCGCTATGCGTGTCTGCGCCGTGTGAATACGAAGAAAAAGGAGAGAAAGCATAGCGCTTTCCAGCAAAAATAAGGGTTAGGAAAACAAATGAAAAGAGGGATTTTACGATGAAATTTGTAACATTTAATATTCGCTGTGATTTTGGCCAGGATGGAGCCAATAATTTTATCTACCGCAGACCTCTGATTCTGGAAAAAATCAGACAGGAAAAGCCGGATATCATCGGTTTTCAGGAGGTACTGCCGCATGTGGCTGCCTGGCTGAAGGAAAATCTGACAGAATATTACATTGCCGGATGTGGAAGAGAAAAGGATCTGACCGGTGAGGCAATGATCATTGCCTATCGGAAAGAACGTTTTCAGAGTGTGAGCCTGGAAACCTTCTGGCTGTCACCGACACCGTACGTGCCTGGATCCCGCTATCCGGTACAGAGTATGTGCCCGCGTACTGCGACGGATGTGGTATTTGAGGATATGGAGACCGGAAAAGTGTTCCGCGTCATCAACACCCATCTGGATCACGAGTGCGCCGAGGCGAGAAAGCTTGGCCTGGAGCAGATTCTCGCACATCTGGGAGCAGAGAAAGCATTTGCCGATGTGCCGGTGATTCTTAGCGGCGACTTCAATGCCGAGCCGGACAGCGAAGAGATGAAACCGCTGAGGGAAACTGCCGGTCTTGTGAATGCGACGGAAGGAATCGGCATTACCTTCCACAACTATCATCGCGATGATCCGAACGATCCGCAGTGCTCGATTGACTACATCATTCTCAAAGGGGACTGGGAACTGAAAAAGGTGGAAAAATGGACGGAGCAGAAGGACGGTGTGTGCCTTTCTGATCATTATCCGATCTGTGCGGAACTTATTTAAAATATAGATGCAAGAGGCGGCCGCCGGGAGAAAAATCTTCTGGCGGCGTTTTTTTATGATAGTTATAGGAAAAACTTATAACAAGTCAAAGAAAAAAGGGAATATACAAACGCCGCATTTTCTGTTATGATAGGTTACGTTACAAAACCTATCAGATTAGTATAGAAAGAAAAATTACGAAATAACAGGAGATTATTCATATGGCAAGAGGAATTGACACAAAATGTATCCATTTAGAAGAGGACGAGGGACAGTGTAGCCACTACGGCGCACTCAGCTACCCGATTTATCAGACCGCAACGTATGCGCATCCGGGCGTAGGACAGAGCACCGGATTTGATTACAGCAGACTGCAGAACCCGACCAGAGAGCATCTGGAGAAGATGGTGGCTGTGCTGGAAAACGGAATTGATGCGTTTGCATTAAGCTCCGGCATGGCAGCGATCTCACTTCTGATGGAAATGTTCCGCCAGGGCGACCACATCATTGCGGACTCCGATCTGTACGGCGGTAGCATTCGTCTGTTCCACAACGTCAACGAGAAAAACGGCGTCGAGTTTTCCAGCATCGACTGCTGCCGTGATGATGTGGAGAGCTATGTGAAAGAAAATACAAAAGCAATCTACATCGAAACTCCGACGAACCCGATGATGAACGTAACCGACATCCGAAAGATGGCGGATATTGCAAAACGCCACAACCTGATTCTGATCGTGGACAACACCTTCATGTCCCCGTACTTCCAGAACCCGCTCGATCTCGGCGCGGATGTTGTCATCCACAGCGGCACGAAATACTTAAGCGGCCACAACGATACGCTGGCAGGCTTTATCGTGACAAACCGTGAAGACATTCAGGAAAAACTGCGTTTCCTGATTAAGACAACAGGTGCAGGTCTTGCTCCGTTTGACTGCTGGCTGGTGCTGCGCGGCATGAAAACTTTAGGCATCCGCATGGAGCGTTCCCAGGAGAATGCAGAGCAGATCGCTGCATGGCTGCAGAAGCAGAAAGCAGTCGCAAGAGTGATCTATCCGGGACTGCCGGATCACCCGGGCCATGAGATTATGAAAAAACAGGCAAGAGGCTTCGGTGCTATGCTGACAATCCAGCTCGAGAGCAAAGAGTTTGCCCTTGCCATTCTGGAGAAGGTAAGAATGATCCGTTTCGCAGAGAGCCTCGGCGGCGTGGAGACACTCGTTACGTATCCGACGACGCAGACACATGCCGATGTGCCGAAGGAAATCCGTGAGCGGAACGGAATTGCGGAGAGCACCCTTCGCTTCTCCGTCGGAATTGAAAATATCGAGGACCTGATCGGCGAGCTTGAGAAGGTTTTTGCAGAAATTGAGGAAGAGAAAAATGACGGAAAGAAATCTTGATTTTGACAGAATCATCAACCGAAAAAATACAGACTGTTTAAAATATGACTTCGCAGTAAAACGCGGTATGCCAGCCGACGTGCTGCCGCTGTGGGTGGCGGACATGGACTTTGAGACATCCTCCTACATCGAGGATGCGCTGGTAGAGCGTGCGAAAATGGGCATTTACGGCTACAGCGATGCGCAGACTCCGTATTTTGAGGCAGTTGCGGGATGGATGAAACGCCATCACAACTGGGAGCCGAAAGAAGAATGGCTGATCAAAACGCCAGGCGTTGTATTTGCACTTGCGATGGCAGTCAAAGCTTACACCGTGCCTGGGGATGCCGTGCTGATCCAGTCACCGGTTTACTATCCATTTTCGGAAGTCATTGCGGATAACGGCAGAAGAGTTGTCAGCAGCACGCTGGTGCTCGGCGATGATAACCGCTATCACATGGATGTGGCGGATTTCGAGGAGAAGCTGAAAGCTGAAAACGTGAAGCTTTTTTTCCTCTGCAATCCGCACAACCCGGTCGGAAGAGTCTGGACGAAAGAGGAGCTGACCGCAATCGGAGATCTCTGCATAAAGTATGGCGTGACGGTTGTAAGTGATGAGATCCACGGAGATTTCATCTTCAAAGGCGAGCATCAGGTGTTTGCCGCAATCAAAAAAGAATACGAGGATATCACGATCACCTGCACGGCACCGAGCAAGACGTTCAATCTGGCAAGTATGATGATGTCGAATATCTTTATCGCCAACCCGGAACTCCGTGCAAAATTCCGGAAACAGCTTGACGCAGCCGGAACGAGCCAGCTTGGCGTGATGGGGCTGGTGGCATGCGAGACGGCATATAACAAGGGCGAGGAGTGGTATGAGGCAATGCTTTCCTATGTGAAGGCAAATGCAGAATTTACAAGGCAGTATGTGGAGGAGCAGCTTCCGGGCGTGAAGATGATCGACCTGGAGGGAACATACCTTGTATGGCTCGATTTTCGCAAGACGGGGCTTTCTGTCGACGAACTGGAAGACCTGATGATCAACAAGGCGAAGCTGTGGCTCGACAGCGGCAAGATCTTCGGAGACTGCGGTCGCGGCTTCCAGCGGATCAACATCGCCTGCCCGCGCGCAATACTGACCGAGGCACTGGAGCGGATTCGGGATGCGATGAAAAGCAGATAAAGCCACATCGATGAGATGCGTAGCATTTTGGAAGTTGGCTCTGAACAGTGACGAAAACATGTTGAAAAGGCGCAGCTTACGGAACATCTTTTTGGGAGATATGATTTTTTTTGTGTCTCCGGTAGAGAAAGAAGAAAGCTGCGCCTCCGCATATCAAAACGAGTACTTTCACCGGAATCTGATATACCGGATACACAGAGGTATAAATGCAATGATATTCTGGCGAAGAAACTTCGCTTTCCTCAGCAGGGCTCGGGCTCCAGGAAAAAGATGCCAGAATTCGAAAATATTTTTTATCAGAAGAAAACTGGCTATAAGGAAGATAAAAATCTGGATTTCCAGGCGTTGTGATTTTCCGTTCCAGCGTCCAGGGTTCTTCCGTGCTGTTCCGAGTCCACAATTCTGCTTTTTCTAATTCAAAAAGATACATCAGTGGATCTGTCTCCAGACGGATAAAGTCTTCTTTCGCAGTTCTTACCTGGGTTATATTTTGAAAATCGAAAACTGTCTGATATAACAAAGAACGATCTGATTTTTCCTGATAGGTGAGTACATTTGCGGCATACAGATCTTGGAAACTTTTTGTCTTTTCAGATCGTTTAAAAAAATAGAAATCGATAGGTTTGGAAGAAGTTTTTCGATACTCGTTTTCTAAACTGGATTCTATTGGCGAAGCATTTTCCGGTACGTTTTCTTTTAAAAAAGAGCACAATACCGTATCGTCATTTTCGAATGCAGTGTCTGCTTTGACTGGAACAGAAAAACAGAATAACAGGGTGAAAAATAAAAATTTGATTTTTTTCATAATGAGTTACCTCTTATTTATGGCTTTATTCAGTTGATGCCGGATTTAAAAGTTTTTTTGAATGGTTGTTCTGTACTTTTTGTTCCTGCAATTCCTAAAACATTCATAATCTGCCCGTTTTTCTACGAGTAATGGCGACTTGCTCATGATTTTACTTAAATTACTTGAAAATACCTTAAACACAATTTGCCTATCAGAGAAATTTGTGCTTCTGGATAGGCAAATTGTTACTTTGAAAGAGTAATTAGAAATTAAATGTACTTGTATGTGGTGAATGAAAGTTTAATAACTTAGGTTCATTGTTTTATATGCAGTATAGGCTGTTCCTGATGGAGAGTAGCTAATTCCACCACCGTTGTAGGAAAAAGAGATACTGTAGCCGGTTTTCTGGGGATTATATAAGTATCCCATTACAATTCTTTTATCACTGCTATTACCTGCAGTAGCGTGACAGTATGTAACACCTTTAAGCTTCATGGCATAGTCGGGTGTTCCTAGTTGACTCCCTGAAAATTCAGCACCAGATAATTGCTGATTATTTGCAGTAAGAGTTCCACCGACTTTCCAATCGTTCATAGTATTATCTTTGTACCATAATTTTCCACCATATTCATACGGTCTCATAGCAGCGCCTAATTGAAAAGAAAAACTGTCTTTTCCGCGAGGTTGTTTATTAGAAGTAAACTCGTATGTTGGATAGATATAAATGGTTGATGCATTTTTAAAAGCTGATGCAGTAAAGGAAATACCGGTTAAAGTTTCGCTACTGAGTATCGATATTTGATTTTCGATATTTGAATTAATATATTCAAAATGTTTACCTCCACTTTTTAAGTCATCCACAATGAACTGCATGACGTCATCATCCAGCTTTTCTATTTCCTTTTGTGGCATTCCGGTTTTTAATAGATATGCTTTGTTAGATAGAACAACATTATTATCTGCCTTTACATTGCAAATTACCATATTTAAGGACAGAATACAACAAATAAAAAATGCAAGACATGTTTTTAATTTTTTCATGATGAGTGGTCTCCTTTCATAAGTATTGTTGGATGGTTTTAGTTTTTTATTTATCCTTAGATTAGTGCACTATCTGAAAAGTAAATTCGTTCGTTAATATGGATGATAAAATAGAAAATTAATAAAAATGCTTGTAATTATTATATAAATATATGAAAAATAAATCAATAGTCAAAAAACATATAAATAAATATATGAATTTGTAAAAAACAACGATTTTGTAAAAAGAATGTAATTTTAGAGAGATATATACGTATAAAAAAATAAAACGTGATTTTAATTTGCAGTGATATGGATTCTATGATATAGTGTGGTAAAGTGATGCTGTGAAAAAAAACAAAACCCCGTCGGCAAACAAGGCGGGCAGCGCAGGAAAGGGGATCATAACAATGTATATTACATGTCTGGATGTAGAAGGAGTACTGGTACCGGAAATCTGGATCGCGTTTGCGGAGGCAAGCGGAATCCCGGAGCTCAAAAAAACGACACGCGACGAGCCGGATTACGATAAACTGATGAGATGGAGACTTGGAATCTTAAAAGAGCACGGCCTTGGACTGAAAGAAATTCAGGCTACGATTGAAAAAATTGATCCGCTGCCGGGTGCAAAAGAGTTCCTTGACGAGCTGCGCACCTTCTCCCAGGTGATCCTGATCAGCGATACCTTTACGGAGTTTGCCGCACCGCTGATGAAAAAACTGGGCTATCCGACGCTGTTCTGCAACTCTCTGGAAGTAGCAGACAACGGAGAGATCACAGGTTTTAAAATGAGAGTCGAGCAGTCGAAGCTTACTACCGTAAAAGCACTGCAGTCCATCGGATTTGAGACGATCGCAAGCGGTGATTCCTACAATGACCTTGGCATGATTCAGGCAAGCAAAGCAGGATTTCTGTTCCGCTCGACCGACAAAATTAAAGCCGACTATCCGCAGATTCCGGCGTATGAGACGTATGAGGAGCTGCTTGGTGCGATCAAAAAAGCAATGGATGAGAAGTAAACAAAAAAGGTGATTTCCGGCCGGAGGCTGCGACGAACGGTCAGGAAAACAGAAATATGGGGGTTTATTACATGAGAAGAAGAATTCAGGTAGAAGCAGAAAAACCACAATTCTGCGTCACAACAGGAATTACATTTGCACAGGCGGATGCCTGGTTTGGAAACACGGTGCAGGATTTGAAGCTGGATTTGATTTACCCGCGGGATAACACCAGAAAATATCCGTGTGTGGTATGGATTTGCGGAGGGGCCTGGATCCAGATGGACCGCTCGGCACATCTTGCCTATCTGTCCGTACTGGCACAGCAGGGATTCGTTGTTGCATCGGTAGAATACCGCACAAGCAATGAGGCAAAATTTCCGGCACCGCTGCAGGATGTGAAAGCAGGAATCCGTTATCTGCGTGCACATGCCGATCGCTTCAACATTGATCCGGACCGCATCGGTGTGATGGGAGAGTCTGCGGGCGGTTATCTGACCTGCATGGCAGCGCTTGCGACAGATCCCGTTTATGATGTGGGAGAAAATCTGGAATATTCCAGTGCCGTACAGGCCGCCTGCCCGTGGTACCCGCCGACCGATTTCCGCGGATTCCCGTACAGTGATCCGGAGCAGTGTGCGGCATCTCCGGAATCCCTTCTGATGGGCAAAAACGTGATGCGCCATCCGGAAGAAGCACTCGCGTGCTGTCCGGTCAGCTTCGTGACAAAAGCCGCACCGCCGTTTCTGATCATCCACGGAGAGGATGACCATACTGTTCCGTTCGGACAGGGAGAGGAACTGCACGACGAACTGGAAAAAGCGGGATGTGACGTCACACTGCTTTCGATCGAGGATGCCGACCACGCAGATCTTCGTTTCTTCCAGAAGGAAGTGTGGGACGAAATCTGTGCGTTCTTCCGCGCAAAACTGTAAAAGAAAAATAGCAGAACGAAAGTGAAGTGAAATGCTCCCTTCTGAACAGACAGGTGAAAGAAGAAAAACTTGTCATTTAGGAGGGAGCATTTCACTTTCAACATTTTGTTCTGCTTTTTGATGTGTTTTATGTAAAAAACTGTCGGTGACACTTGAGTCCGGCGGTATTTTTTTACAAAAACAGCTCGTTTGCTTTTTCCTGCGTACAGGATTTTTTCAATATTTTTGCGGCAATTGCAGTCATAACAGGATTTACTTCTCTTGCGTGTACTGGACAGAGGGATACACAGCGCATGCAGGAGATGCACTTGGTTTTGTCCGTGGTTTTGCAGTTGTCCGGAGGAATTGCACCGGCAGGACATTTTTGTGCACACAGACCGCAGGAAGTGCAGGAGTGCTTTACGTTTGGAACCATGCCGGTTTCAGAATGTTTCGAGGGGCGGTTACCGGGAATTTCCGGGACAGAGAGATTGCCGGAAATTGCCTTTTGAAGAATCTGCCTGCCAAATGCGGCGAGCTCCTGACAGTCAGCACTGTTTGGTCTTCCGGCAGCGTACTGGTGAATAATGGAATGCTCTGCAACTGCTGAAACAGCAGCAATAACCTGAAAACCAGCTGTCTGTGCATAATCTTCCAGGAGAACCAGGGTGTCTTCATAGGCACGGTTTCCATAGACGGCAGCGATCACGCAGAGAGCTCCGTTTCCATGGATACGGGAGAGACGATCCAGTGCAAGCTGTGGCGCGGCACCTCCAAAAGCCGGCATCGCAATTACGGCTAAAGAATCGCTTTCCAGACAAATATCTTCATAATGGGTGGATGGAATAGAGAGATCGATGGTTTTAACGGAAGGCCAGTCAGTGGTGAGGGCGGCGGCAACCTTTGCGGTACCGCCGGTTGGACTGAACAGAATTTCATAAGCATGCATGGTAAATTCCTCCTATGATGTAAAAAATAAAACTACAGCTACAATTGGAGTATAACAGCATCAAGGGATGGTGTCAATATTTACAGCGGAAATGGGATATGATAAAATTGCAAATGGAGGATTGAAATTATGCATATCAGTAATAAATGTTCGATCGCGGTCCATTGTCTGATTTTTATTTTTGAATATGGTACAGAAAAGAAAGTGACCAGTGAGCTGCTGTCATTATCTACGGGATGCAATCCGGTAACCATACGAAATATCTTAAGTGCCTTGAAAAAAGACGGAATCATAGAAGTAAAATCAGGAACCGGAGGAGCCACCCTTGCGGTTCCACTTTCCGAAATTTCGCTGTATCGGATCTGCCATGCTGTAGATCCGGCAGCCATTGAGAAAATGATCAGTATACATGGAACCCCATCCCCTTTCTGCCCGGTCGGCAGAAATATCGGAACCGTGCTGAGCCAAACGTATGATACCTTAAAAAAAGATGTGATTTCCAGCATGGAGTCTGTTACGATGGAGAAAATCATAGAGGATTATCGGGCGCTGCTTATCAGGCAGTGATTCCAGAGAACTGTTTGCGGACTATGCGATTCATAAGGCGGAGTCCTTTGAAAAACATCTGAATCAGTATGATGTGATTCATTTTGATGTCCAGTGGTGCATGATGGATGCCGGAAGAATGGCACCGTATGTTGGCTTTACAGAAGCGGAAGTGCATGATTTATTCGCTGAAAGAAAAAGAGGGAATGCTACGGTTGTATCACCGAAAAGAAAGTATTGCAGAAGCAGCCTATTGCTCCTATCTTGGATTACGGCAGAAAAGCTATCGCTTTGAAGCGGAAACAGGAGTTTTCTTTGTGCCGGAAAACGAGAAGGAAACAGCAGGTCTGGTTCTTTACCAGAATCATGAGAATCATTTGAGGATGGAAATCGCAAAAAAGCAGGAACAGAAAGTTTTTCGTGTTGTAACGTGTATCAAAGGAACAGAAACGAAAGCAGCAGGAATTAGGGATTTTTCTGCAGTTTTTCCGGATGAATATACATATCGCGGAATTCCGTAGGCGTACATTGTTTGACAGAACGGAAGACGCGAAGAAAGGTGGAAAGACTGGAGAAACCAGACTGAAGTGCTGCCTCCGTGACAGGAATATCGGGATAGGATAAGAGCAGCATGGCATGATCAATTCTTTTGCGATTAAGGTATTTGTAATAGGTGGTATTTGTAAACTGCTTAAACAGTCTGGTAAAGTGGTATTTGCTGAAGCCTGCTGTTTTTGCAACGTGATCAAGGGAAAGATCTTCCGTGCAGTGTTCATCAATATAATTGCAGATGGAAAGAAAACGATCCAGATATTCTTTCTGTTTTTGCGGTCCGGCATCAAAACGGCAGGATGCAAAGGCCTGGTATCTGCCGATCAGAGAAAGAATATCAAGTATGCGCGCATAGATAACGGCCTCCGAAAGAAAGGAATCCTTTTCGTATTCCGAAAGAATCTGGCAGATGAGATGATAAATATCGGAATAAATATCAGGAGCAGTCTGTGGTGTAAGGGTGAGAATGGGGGAAATCAGCGAGAGAATGGAATTGAGATCACGGATTTTTGAGACAACAGACCATTCAATCTGCAGAATGATTCGTTTTCCGCTTTCCGGTGCTGCAAGAGAGTGGAGGACTCCTGGACAGATGAAAATAATATCACCTTCCTGAAGAAGAATGTGCTTATCCCCAAGAAAGACTGTGTAAGTTCCTTCCAGAGGTATAATGATTTCCATGGGAGTATGCCAGTGAATGGGATAATCTTCACAGTCTGTATTTACAAAAAGCCGCAGACTGCTGTTTTCTTTATACGTTACGGTTTCATGAATCCCGTCTAAATGTTCAATCATAATATTGCCTCCGCCGGACTGCTGTAAATTTGATATTATCATAATACAGTAAAACGGATATCACAAGAGGAAAAGAAATTTTAAAAAGAAGAGAATCGAAAACAGAATTCCAATCTATAGCACTCCCAAAAAAATACTGCACACTCTTGACAACAGGTCTATGATAGAGTCAAGAGGTGATTATTATATTACATGATGAAACACGAAAACTACTTATTGAAGCTTGGAATTACCATCAGCTATTTCAAAAGGATTTTTAACAATTCGTCCAACGGACTGCATAGGGTGGTTTCATTCGTGTAATTATGTGCAATAATTTATTAGATTGCTATAGTATGACCCTGAAATATCATACGAGGAGAGACTATATGAAGATAATAGGAAAAAATCCAATTACAGGGCTGGACTATCCGGATCCGGATGTCATCCGGGTAGACGATACGTATTACATGGTAAGCACCACAATGCACTTTGTGCCGGGGTGTGAAATCCTGCGGTCTTATGATCTCGTTCACTGGGAACATCTGAGCTATGTGTATGAAAGACTGGACAGCACAGAGGAACAGAGACTTGTCGGGGAGAAAAACTGCTATGGAAAAGGCATGTGGGCTGCATCGCTCCGATACCATAAAGGGATGTATTATATTTGCTTTGTGGCGAATGATACCGGAAAAACATACCTTTATACTGCTGATAATATCGAAGGACCATGGGAAAAACGCATCATAGAAGGCTTTTATCATGACTGCTCACTTTTGTTTGAGGATGATCATGTTTATATTGTTTCCGGCAATAGAAATATTCGTCTGCAGGAATTGAAAAAAGATCTGAGCGGTCCAAAGGAAGGCGGACTGGATCGGATTCTGGTCAGTGACAGTCGGAATCCGGGGCTTGGTTTTGAAGGAAGTCATTTTTATAAAATCGATGGAATGTATTATTTATTCCTGATTCATTCCCTTCCGGACAGGTGGATGCGGACGCAGGCGTGCTATGTATCAGACAGCCTGACGGGAGAATTTAAAGGCGGAGATGTATTGTGTGACACTATGGGATATTGTGGGCAGGGCGTTGCACAGGGAGGAATTGTGGATACGCCGGACCATAAATGGTATGCCGTGCTTTTTCAGGATAGAGGTGCCGTCGGCAGAATCCCGGTTCTTGTGCCAGTAAAATGGGAGAAAAATGTCAGAGTTACCTGTATGCCGGCGCCGGGCGAACAAAAAGAGCAGATCATAAAAGAGAATTATCCGGTATTGGGTGATTCGGGAAGGACACTCTGTGAAGTGGAAACACAAAGCACAAGACCGGATGCACAATATCATCCGCTTGTGGAGAGTGATGATTTTTCGGAATGGAATCCGGAACAGAAACGGCTGTTTGGAACGTTTGGATGGAAGAGCTGCTGGCAGTTTAACCACGAACCGGAACTTTCCTGGATTGAGAATGATGCAGAAAAAGGATGCCTTAGAATGGTCTGCAGAAAGCAGTGCAAAAATGTCACGCAGGCAGTCAATACGATCACCCAGAGAATGAAGTTTCCGGTGTGCATAACAGAAGTAACCGTTGACGCGGAAGGAATAAAGGACGGAGATTATGCAGGAATGTGTGCATTACAGGGATGTTACGGCATGGCGGCCGTTACAAAGCGTGATGGACAGATGCTTCTGGTTATGAGATCTCTCGAAGCGGAACATGACAGCATAGAAGGAAACCAGGGCAACAGTGAAGAAATCGAATGGGAAGCAGTGGCGGTTGAATCATCGAAAATAAGAATCCGGATGGAAGCGGATTTCCAGAACCAGCACGATAAAGTCCGGTTTTTATACTGGAGCGATGAAAAATGGAAACAGATCGGACCATGGCATCAGCTCTATTTCAAAATGGATCATTTCACAGGATGCAGAGTGGGACTGTTTGCCTATGCAACGAAAGAAACAGGGGGAATCGCAGAATTCGGCAGATTCCGATATTTTTAACAAAAAGTTCCCGCCCCGGCATTTATAAGTGAAATTCCGTTGAATTTCTGGAAACTGCTGGTGATCTTTCTGGAGAGAACCATCATTGCCATTCCGCTGATCGTATTGTTTGCAAATATGATCGGGCTGTAAATACAGGAAAATACAAGATCTCCGATTTGGCACTTTTGTGCTGAATCGGGGATTTTTTGGCGTAAAAACGCAGGTAAAGGATTCGTAGATTGACAAAACAGCCTATTTTCGCCTATTCTGAGACTGTAAAAACGCTCCGCTGGGCAACATGAGGCGGTGCGGGAACAGCAGGAGGAAGGGACACGACGTGGAAGTGAAAGAGTTCGGGCGGTTTATTGCCGGAATGCGAAAAGAGAAAAAGATGACGCAGGCAGAGCTTGCGGAAAAGATTCATGTGACGGATAAAGCCGTCAGCCGGTGGGAGCGGGGACTTGGCTTTCCCGATATCCAGACGATTGAGCCGCTGGCTCAGGCACTTGGGATTTCTGTGCTGGAACTGATGCGCTCCGAACGGCAGGAGAAGGCGAAGGAAGAGGCGGCGCCGGAAATTCAGTATACTCAGAAGGAGGTGGCCGAAATGCTGCAGAACGCAGGTGACATTTCAAGGCAGCAGAAAAAACAGGACCGGAACGCAAACGTGATCGCGGGATTTCTGGTGATCGGTGTGGCAGCGGCAGCGTGGGCGGCAAAGATCGTAAACGTGGGCGGCGGCCTGATTCTAGGCGGTCTGGTGGCAGCAGCGTTTGTATCGCTGTGGTATTTCTTCCAGAACCTCGATGATGAAGAAAGCCGGAAAGTCTATGGGGCAGCATCCATTCTGTCTATCGGCATTCTGGCATCCCTGGTAAATTTCGTCTGGGGCGATCAGCTGGCAGAATTCATTCCCGGCGGTCTGGAACGAAAAGAGCAGATCTTCTGGACCCTGTGGTATCTGTTTGTTCTGGTAATGATGATGATCGGAACCATTCGATGTATCCGCCGGCAGAGACAGAAAAAAGAAAAGAAATACAAAACCGTTCTTTTCACGGCAATTATGGCGACGATCATGTTTGTAACACTGTGGCAGTATCAGAACACCATGCAGAACCGGTACAAAAACACAGGAATCTGGAGCGGCGCACAGCAGTACGCCGAGGTGCTGCTGAAAAGAAACAAAAACCTCGAAAACGACTGGCTGATCGGCGATGAGTCCTGGCGCGAAGGAAACAAAAATACTTTCGAAATTCGCCTTACCTATTACGCTGATGCCGATGACGCAAAAGAGGGACGTGAAAGCGAATATCAGTACAAGATTCATTTTGATGATGTTGACGGCTACGTCATCAAATCAGAAGGCGTACCAGAGAAAGAGATTGTTTTCCCGGAAAATAAATAAGAAGTGAGAAACGGGATTCCATTCTTGCGCCTCCCACAGAAAAAGACTATACTCATAGTATCAGCATGTACTCTTAAAATCTTTCTGCACTTGCTTTTGTGACTGACGGAAAAGCATCTCACAAAATCAAGCACAGAAAGATTCTGAAAGCACATGTAGCATAAGAAGGAGGCCGTAAAACATGGGACAGTTTTTAAACAGCAGGGAACCATACGATAAATACAGAACTGTTATCTCGAACTGAAGGTAGATCATACACCGGAAGAAGCGATTGCGCAGATTAAAGAGAAAGAATATGCTTTGCGGTTCAAGGGAAAGATGGCGGAAACGGAACGATATACCGGGCGTATACTGGCGGTTGGAATCAGTTATGATAAAGAAACAAAAGAACATGCCTGTAAAATAGAAGTATTGTGATGATTTGCAAGCTGTGGAAAAGGGATATCGTGTGTGTAAACGGAGGAGAGCAAGTAAAAATAGTAATCTTTACTATTTTTACTTGCTTTTTTCTCCATCATAGGATAATATAAAAATATACGGTTCGGAGCAGGTTCCGGGCAGGAAAAAACAAGATGGAAAGGATATGGATTTTTATGAAGATTACAGAGGATATTATCTACGCGGGAGTCAACGATCATCAGGTAGACCTTTTTGAAGGTCAGTACAGAGTGCCGAACGGCATGGCATACAATTCTTACGTAATTCTCGATGAAAAAACGGCAGTTATGGATACCGTAGATGCAAACTTTGCGGATGAATGGCTGGCAAATGTTGCGAAAGCACTGGATGGCAGAAAACCGGATTACCTGATCGTACAGCATATGGAGCCGGATCACTCTGCGAACATTGAAAACTTCGTAAAAGCATATCCGGAAGCAACCGTTGTTGCAAACACAAAAACCTTTGCCATGATGAAAAACTTTTTCCCCAAGATGGATCTCGCCGGAAAGAAACTGGAAGTAAAGGATGGCGAGTCCCTTACGCTTGGAAAACACGTTCTGACCTTCGTATTCGCTCCGATGGTACACTGGCCGGAGGTTATGGTTACATACGACAGCACGGACAAGGTTCTGTTCGCAGCAGACGGTTTTGGAAAATTCGGTGCACTCGACCGCGAGGAACCATGGGATGACGAAGCACGCCGTTATTTTATCGGTATTGTCGGAAAATACGGTTTGCAGGTACAGAAGCTCCTGAAAGTAGCAGGTACGCTGGATATCCGGAAAATCTGTTCCCTGCACGGTCCGGTTTTGACGGAAAATCTTGGCCACTACATTGAAAAATACGATATCTGGTCTTCTTATCGTCCGGAAGAAGAAGGCGTTGTGGTTGCCTATACTTCTGTTTACGGCAATACAAAAAAAGCTGCCGAATTGCTTGCAGATAAGCTGAAAGAAAAAGGCTGTCCGAATGTTGTTATTTACGATCTGGCAAGAGACGATATGTCCGCCGCCGTAGCGGATGCTTTCCGTTACAGTAAGCTGGTTCTCGCAACGCTGACCTACAATGCAGGTATTTACCCGTTCATGCAGGATTTCATCAACCGTCTGACAGAGCGCAGCTTCCAGAACCGCACCATCGGTCTGATCGAAAACGGAAGCTGGGCACCGACCGCAGCAAAAGTGATGAAGGGCATGTTTGAGAAGAGCAAAAATATCACCTGGACAGAGAATAATGTAAAAGTAATGTCCGCTGTGAAGGAAGAGAACGTAAAAGAGATCGAGGCACTGGCCGAAGAACTCTGCAAATAAGAAATAAAGAAGAGAAGAAAGAATATGGGAAAAATGCTCCGCTGGACTTTGCGAAAGGCAAAGACAGCGGAGTCTTTCGTTCTCCTCTTTTGGAAAGAAGATTCTGTGGAGTTCCGGAGGGAGCAGGATCGCCCTGCGGTGGGTCAAAAAAAGCCGGGGGTTGAATTTTGCGAAAGCCTGCGGCCGCCTCTTTGTAAGTGAGACTGCATCAGGTTTCTGATCTTTCGATCTTGATGTCATAATATTCTGAAAATAATAAAATGTAAAATAAATTAAAAGAAAGTATTGACAAAACGGAGAAGATGAGTTAATATAAGATCAACAAAAGAAAAGAGAACAAAAATAAAAACGAAAAAGAAACATCAAGACGAAATCTAAGAAAGTAAGAGGTACAGTCCAATGGCATAGTTAATCTGAACATCAAAAAAATCTCTGAAGAGTTTACATATAGAACCTAAAGGAGATGATTCCAATGAAAGGCAGAGGCCCATAGGGAAAAAATAAAAACAAAAAAATCCAGGAGGTACGGTCCAAAAGGAACATAACGAAATACCCCGAAATCAATGAAAGCAGCAGGTGTATAAAATGAAATTACTGGAAATTCATTAAAAGCCCGGTCGAGAGAAAAAAGAATCGATCGGGCTTAAACTATGTCTGCTGAAAAATCTGTTTGACTGCCCTGCGGTCTGCGCGAGCCGTGAAAGCAGAAAAGACGCTGCAGCCCCGAAAGAAACGAGAGCATACAGCGTCCTTTTTATTTTATGAAATTGGATGAGATTCTGCCTATATAATACGATTCTACCATTAAGGGGTGTACTTTTTGGGACAAAATAGATACTATAATTCTGAAAGGGGGAAGTATTTATGGACCTTGTGAAAATCGGAAGCTATATTGCAGAAAAAAGAAAAAAACTTGGTATGACTCAAAAACAGCTTGCTGAGAAACTGGGTAAGAGTGATAAGTCAGTTTCCAAATGGGAACGTGGGATTTGTTTACCAGATGTGTCTGTGTATTTAGAATTATGTGAAATATTAGGCATCAGTCTAAATGAATTTTTGGCAGGTGAAGATATTGAGGTAACTAATGTAGAAAAAAAATCGGAAGATACACTGATACAGATATCAAAAGATAGTAGTCATAAACAGCGTTATTTAAAGAAGATTATTGCTGTACTTCTTATTGCTGTGGGAGTATTTGCTATTACTCTTGGAATCATGGTATGTAATAAATTGCGGCAACCACAAAATTATATAGAAGCAGTAGATCCGGATAGTGTAGAAATGAAAACGGCTGAATTGTTGTCCGGAATTGATGGAACCATGATGTTTCGATACAATTCAAAAGATACATTTCAAGCATTATACGTTTACTTGTCAGAATATCATTCTGGAAAACGAGTTTCTCATAAACGAGTTTTGGAACTTTTCTATGAGGACGTGAAATCTGCAAAAAATGGATTGATTGTCATCACTCCGGATTTTGATAATTTTACTGCAAAGCTTATTGCAGCAGATGAATATTCAAAATATATGACAGAAATGCCAATCTTGGAAGGTGTTGCAAACAGAGAATATTATGGAAGATCTGCGACCTCTATAGAGAACAAAAGCACGATAGAGTACGGAACAGAGCAAGGATTGGCAGCACTGATCTATGGCGAACAAGGAGTGAGTTCGTTGCCGATACAGGACATTACAGGAGAATACATAGATACAGATAATGAGTATATGTATTATTATTCGGCTGAGTTTGTAAAATAAGAATAGCAAAAGTGAGAAGAGGATATTACAAATCATTGTTTTGATAATTCGGTGGTATCCTCTTTGTGGATTTCAGAATTTGTTTCTCAGCTTTCGGTATTCTCTCGGTGAATATCCTTTCAGCTTGTGAAAAAGCCGACTGAAATATAGCTGGTTATCATATCCGACGATTTTAGAGATTTCATTGATGGAATAGGTTGTTGCATCAAGTAGCATCTGAGCATTGTTGATCCGGGTTCCTACGATGAATTGCATTGGTGTGGAACCGGTGTATTTTTTGAAATTCCGGATAAACCAGCTGACACTCATTCCTCGTGAGGCTGCGTAATCCTCTATGTTGATGTTCTGATTATAATTTTCGCTGAAATAGGTAACTGCAGTGTTCATTTCCTGATCCAGGTATTCGCTTTTCAGAATATGTTCCCGTGTCAGTTCTCGGTGGAAATTGATTAGCAGATGACGAAGCAGAAGAACAAGCATTTCCTCATAGTCGTTTTGACAGTGTTGAAGCTCTATGATAATACTCTTGAAAATCCGTTCATATTCCATAGATGTGCCGATTTGGAAAACTCGTTCTTTATCCGGAAATCCATACTGACGCAAGATATTTTTTACATTGCTACCTGTAAAATGAATCCAGTATACTTCTGTCTTATCTTCTCCATAATATTCATATTTCTGAAGTTCTTTCGGTCTGTAAAGTACAAAGTTACCGGCAGGAACAATCGTTTCGTTATCTACATTATCAAAATGGAAATGTCCACAACCAGCAGT
>OJMG01001844.1_pt1 | contig 18990 bp, 11 predicted proteins | sample 1597141 | NCBI WGS metagenome assembly OJMG01 (sample SAMEA2452119, study PRJEB22498) | human gut metagenome | biome: human feces; feature: human gut; material: feces | place: Australia | collected 2012 | reverse complement strand
CAGTTCCATTCGTCAATAAATTTCATCACTTCTGGCACTTTGTTCAGATAATCCGTGTAAACTGTCAAGCTGTTACGTCTTTCTTTCAGCTTATTAACCCGAAATCTGCAAAAACCGCATTCGCAGACTTTGCTCAGCTCATACGCGGTCTTTCCTTTTGTCAGGATTCCTTTTTTGTCGCATCTTTTAACATGGTAATTTGCCATAGTTGCCTCTCTTTCTCCCGGTTAAGGGTACAAAAAAAGCAGGTGCCGTTGCATCTGCTAGTTTGGTTAGTTTAATTTTACATTGTTTATAAGTGTATTATACCTTTTATTTTCATAAATTGCAACAGAAAGCATACATGTTGGGTGATAAAAGGGATGTATTATATATTGCAACATTTTAAAATGTAGTTATAATAACTTGTGAAAGGAGTGTGCAGAAAATTGGATATAAAAAAATATATTTGTTCTTATGAAGAGAGTATTTCTCTGATCCAGGATGGAATAAATCGCTATACACGGAATGAACTGTATTCCTTAATAAACAATGCGGGAGTATATAATGGAATAGGAATGATCGTTCGCAATACATTTTGTCACGCCAACTATGATGATCTTGGCAATGTATACTTGTTTGACGAATTAAATGCTAAAGAAATCACCTCATATATATTAAATAATCCCAAATATAAATTACAGCCAGATCTAATATATAGTTGTGTTTGCTATACGCTGCAGCGTGTTATAAATGAATTCTATAAAGACCTTGCCCTTTACGAAAGGACCGGAATGGTAGGGCTACATTATAATCGAAAATCATGCCTGCTTTCGGGCGCAGATTATTCCAACAGATATGAGAAAGCACTTCTTGACAGAATCACGACAGGCTATAAGAAAATAAGAAGGGCAGTGCAGCACTCTAGCTAGATGTCATACCAACGATACGAAACTGAGGTGTATTATGCAATTAAAATGTAAATCATGCAATAAACCATATAATCTGAATCTCAAAAAAATAGGGGACTATTTGAGCCAGAAGCGATCTCTGGGTTTATGTGAAGACTGTTTTTTAAACAAGAAATGGGACTCTGATTATAGAAATAATCGGCTTAGATGCTCCGATTATTTTAATGTAAACCTTCCAAGTATACCGGACATAGATATATTTGATACCGGTCTGTATTCCAAGCTTAATCAAATCATAGAAATAAATCATTGTTGTCAGCAAACTCCCGATGTTGCATCTTTCGGTCAGCGTCCATTATATATAAATTTGATTCTTAAAGATAAGGGGAAAATCATATCTGGATTTCCTGTTTCCATTAAAAATTTTTATTTGATTCTAAAACAAGATATTTATTCACCAGATATTGATAACGGATTACATCATATGGGAGATGCAGAATTTAAAATTCCTTTCTACCAAATATCCCGTATCAAAGTTTTCCACGATTATCATGATGTATATTGTCCCGATGTTTCCGAACCGATTATCGGTTATAAAGCTGTTACGGAGGCAAATGGCATTCTCAAGACACATAATTATATTTATGAAATCGGAATTCCATATGAGGAAGAGCAGCGCAATATTTACACAACAGATTTTCAAGATTGTTATTCGCATTTTTGCAGAAACATAGAAGACGTAATTTTATGTTCAGGGAAAACGGACTTTATCAGTTCTCAGATAAATCCACCAGCTTACTCTATTATTCGATTATTCAAAATAAAGGCAGAGAAACATTGTCTTCAAATCACAAAACGGGGATGGGTTACCAATAAACTGACTCTCTTAGAAGAAATAACGAAAAAGGAAATCATTGACTATTTTGAAGAGCATAGCGATGCCAAGGAGCTGATAATCAATCACTACAAAGATTTTCAAATATTTGAAAAATTGAAAGAGTCTAAAGTAGAACCATATATTGCTACAAACACGAATGAAGCTCAAATATACACTATGTTTATAAAATCATGTGATAAATATAACAAAGATTCATGTTTGCAAGGCAATGATTGTGCTGTTGAAAAATGCAAACTTTGCAACTACCAACAGATACGAGGGTGGCTCGATTCAAAAGATTTAAAATATCTATTAGTAAAATATAGGATTTTAAATGGCTTGTTTTCTTTTCAGGATCCGGATTATCAATATTTAAAAGAGCATAATTGTCATGCAGAAGTTCAATCCCTCAAAAGGTTATTGGCGCATCACACCCCAAAATAGGTTTCATATTGTAAAGGACATCGGCGAAAAAAATATCGTCATTTTTAAAAAAATTGAGACCAGAAAACTCTGGTCTCAATTGAATAAAGTTCATTTTTTGCGGAAATATGTCAAAACACTTTTTTACTTTTCACGAAAATAAAGTTCATTTTGTGGGGAGTTTTTGGGAAAAAAAGTAAAAAATAATGAACTTTAATTTTAATTTCATATAGCCATAGTAAATGCTGGGATAGAACGATAAAGTACACTTTTTTAATAATGAACTTTATTCTGAAATGAACAAAATAATTTCAGATAATAAGGTTCATTTTTTTATTAACTAACTTTGCTTATATAGGAAAATAAAATACATTATTTATCTGTGGTATGAATGCCACAGATATGCTGATACTATTTCTATCAAAGTTTAGAGAGTGAGTCGAAACATAGTCGAACCTACGATTGTGCTTTGACTTTTTTTATGCTAACATAATTGATAAGTAGATATAGAAACATTAACTTTCGATGGGAGACGGCGAGGTTAATACTCTAATTTTATAGAGACATCTTGTCATTATATTATTAAGTTGCAAGCATTTTCTGCTATGCAAAAAACATTAGAGATAATGTATACTTTAGTATCAAATACCACATTGCAATATTTATATAATGAGGAGGAAAATACATGAATATTGAATCTATGGCAGTCAGTGCTGTGCAGAATGCAATTTCAAAAACGGATTATTTGGGTGAACAAATAAGCAAGGGAGATAAGGAACCATCTTGGGATGGCTCTATATATGTTTACAATACACCAGCTGATAATCACAAAAAAGAAGATTATAGAGCAACTGTACCTGTACAGGTTAAGGGAAAGAAAATGAATGATCACTCTGCTGAAAAGATTCAGTATAGAGTTTCTGTAGTTGATTTGAAAAATTATAAAATAATTGGCGGAACAATGTTTTTTGTAGTTTATATTTCGTCAAGCGGCGAAACAAAGATATACTATAATTCATTGTTACCATTTGAACTAAATAAAATTTTGAAGAATATCGGAGATAGAAAGTCAGTTTCTATTGAGTTTACGGCATTTCCAACCGACAAGACAGAAATTACTAACCTTGTTATGAATTTTGCTAGAGATAAGGATAAGCAAGCACTATTGAGAAATGGTGAATATGATTTAGAGAGAGCCAAAAAAGAGTTTGATTTAAGGAAATTTCAATATGGTTTTGCATATTCAAAGTTAGGATACGATGACAATAATCCGGCTGAATATATTTTAAATCACGATTTGTATTTATATGCACATAATGAGGATAAGACAGTTAATATCGTGGTCGATCATATACCGCAAGCGGATATTGTTGCAGAAACACTAAAAATGAACATAAGTGTTGGTGGAAAACAATTTTATTCTAAATATGTAGTGAATTATACTAAAACGGGAAAATCTGTACAAATCGGAAACAGTTTTAAGATCACATTTTCGGATGATAAAGCGACTTTAAAATACAACTTAGCAGGTAATTTGAAACAGCAAATCACGGATATAGAATTTATTTTGGAGTTTATTGCAAATAGGTATATCTGTATAAATGATACGGTGATCCCATTTACACTATCTGATGAAGAAATAGAGGCATTTGATGTAAAAAATATCAAAGAACATTTGGAATATTTGAAAACTGTTCAAGAGATATTGGATAATCTTTGCATAACCACACCATTAGAGGTGGATAAAATCACTGATAAAGATGAAAATAAAATCAAAATGCTTATAAGGGCATTTATTCAAAAGCAACCCATAACATTTAATGAAAAGGATATTCCACCAGTTGCTCCAGTAGGCATTGCAAATCTTAAAATTTTGCTAGTATTTAAACCCATAGAAGAAGGTAAGAAATACGAAATACATAACTTCTTTGAAATTCATTTGGATGTATCAGCACAAACAGAGGATGGAATGATGGCTCAAACTTCTCAATATACCATATTGGATGAAGAGAGTTTTCTTACGGTTTCTAACCTAAACATGAATAAAGTAGTGAATGATTTATGTTCATACAATAATAAAGTTCATTATAGCAGAGTAAATCTCTGCGTACTTGGTATGATAATGGCGTATGATAAAAGCAAGGATGCATCTCTTCTAATTGCTGCCAAGCAAGTAACAGAATGGCTCATAGAAAATGATAAAGATACAGAAGATATCTATACTATGAATCTTTATCAATGCTATTTACGGGAGCGAAAATTAACAACACGGGAAAAGGGAAATCTTTTCAGTTTATTAGAAAAACATGAGGGGGATACTAGTATACAGACCGGATTATATATTCTTTTAGGGGATTTTGAAGAGGCAAAGATGTGTATGTCACAATTATCAGACGAGGAGAGAGAAGCTTTTAAAACATATCCTCTATATAACTTATTCAATGAGAAATAATAAACTAGGGAAAAGATTCTTACATATCTTTTAAATGTCATCTGTGATACAATAAGAAAAATAGGCAAAAAAATAGACTTGATATCTATCCGACCAAAGACTATTATCAAGCCCAAAGCTATTGCTTCATATAAAATATTATCATACAGTTTTGGAAAAAACAACTGTTTTATTAAATTTACTCTTTTTATGTGAAGCACCTGCGTTTGCCGGATACAGGAGGCAATCATATATCACAGATGACATATCATTTTTCAGTCTACGAGCATACACTCGTCATTAAAGATTCTGATTTAATCAAACGAAAATTCATAGTTTTAAAAGATGCAAGCGGGGATATTTGTGCCTTTACAGATTTCCATAGGTACATTCGTTCCGCTAAAAGGCAATATGCCCGTAGGGTTACTGATGACGGGAATAGCAGGCATTATTACGTCGTAAAATTGCTTAATTATGCATTCTTTGATAAATATCACATCAGAAAACTAAATGACATGACTATAGAAATGGTTTCTGCATTTCTCAATGATTATGGGAAATCATTACTTCCAGATGATAGTAATGAACGAACCAAATCTACGGTTATAGCATGTATTAGGACTATTATCGATTTCCTAGACAATTTCATTGAAAAGAATAAAGGCAACTGTAAAATCAAGCAATCAGAGCTTTATAAAACCGTTACAACCAGAAACAAGCGCGGAAATATCGTAAAGAAAAAGATCCCTGCATTTGATGTAACCTATACTGGAAAAGTCAAAAGTATTTTTCGCGATATGCCAAACACAGTGTTTAACCAGCTCATGAATCTTGTGATTGAGAAACATACGGATATTCTTATGCTGATAGCTTTAAGTGCATTTGCAGGCTTAAGACCGGCAGAAGCCTGTAACATCAGGCGTACTGATAGTGCACTTGGTCCCGGAATCCGCTTTGTTATACAAAATGGTGAAATTACAGACATTATCCTCGATTTGAAAAAAGAATTGAATCTAAGAAGCGATTTGAAGTCTGTTGGTTCAATCAAAAAAGAACGTATCCAACGAGTTTATCCTGCATTTTTAGAAGCTTTTGTGGAGTGCTACAGAATTTATATGGATTATATGAAAGGACGTAAATATGAGGTTGCCTATGGTGCGCTGACTGTAAATTTGCAAGGAAAAGCCATTACGTATGATAACTACTACCAAAAGTTTAGAAAAATTATATCGGAGCTGATCCCAATACTTCTCTCTGATGAAGATGCTGAAGTGGTAAATTATGGACATCTATTATTAGAAAACAATATCAGTCCGCATATTTTACGACATTGGTTTTCAGTAAAACTTACCCTGTACGGCGAGGATGTTTCTGGGCTTATGTATTGGCGCGGGGATAGTTCTCCAGAAAGTGCTCTTACATATTTACAGAACAAAGGTGATCTTGAAAAGCAGTTTCGCCATGTAAATACAGAACTGTTTGACTTTATTTCATGGCAGGCAGCCACAGAATATGGAGATTTGAATGATTGAATTAAACATTTGGGCTGATTTTATAGCAGATAAGCTCGAATTACCGTACCCGGATTATAAAATCAGACTGACAGACTTTTTGGAAGATAATGACTGGTTTGGAATTGAAACGATATGGAAAGATGGTGCTTTGTACATCCATAAAACGGATGCTGATATGATATTTCCAAAGATTGAAACATATTTCAGGTATTTTGGATTAAATGATATAGATAAAGTAACATTGTTAGCAGACATGTATAAAGAAAGATTCCCTGATTCAGCACCCAAATTATTGAAATTTGTTGATGAGTTTTCCGTACCTGACATATTGGTTTACCATCTTTTAGATTTCCTTTTGATTTATCAGAAAAAGGACCTTTGTATTATGACGGACAATGATGTGAAAGAACTGATGAAATCCACATACGAAGAATTAAGCAAACAACTGGGGGATATTCTGACATTCTTTTTGTCGTGGCTAAAAGATAACTACAAAACAAAGTATATCAACGATTACATTATGCAGAAAAGATACGAGAATTCAACCGCAACACGGGCATATGATAGAGACGAATACCTTGAACTTGTATATTACCTGTTTAATGCGGAATATATCTTTGACAATGACATGTACGAAAAAGCTGCCAAATCAAAAAACTATGCTGATACATGGTTATTCCTTTCCCTACATTTTATATGTTCGTTAAGAAATACTGATCTTATAAGGATATATCATCCTAAACTTACCATGGCTCCGGAGAAAATCATTGAGAATATAATAAATAACCGTTTCCCGGAAAAAGATGCACGACTGACTTTATATAGTATTACGTGGCACCTAAACAGCTTGCCGTTACAGCCATCCAAAACATTATCTCATACTGGTATCAGTTCCATTAAATTCTGCGTACCGGAAAGCGCGGAAGTACATATAGGAACACTGTTTGCAATATGCGAAGCTCATAGGCTTATTGCCGGCATATCGGATGATATGCCATTTATACGCTGTATATCAGATTATGACCGTATTACACGATATATGGGAGAAGAGATAGGTTCATTATTCCTTGAAGCCAATTTCAGATCGCGTTCTGTCAACAAATCTTATATGCAGGCATTCGACATGTTTTCCGACGATATTTTGGGAAACAATGGTTTTCATATGAAAGGATACATACTCGCAGCACTGGCAAGAAGTCATAAGGGGTCTTATGGCGAATTTGCACGTACTACTGCAGCCTATTTAAAGGACGCGAATTTCAGTGGGTTTACACCGGAATTCGTTGCCATGGAGCTGTTTGAGAGAGGGGTATTATCATTTATTCCATCCATGCTTCTAAAAATGATTACAGGGACGGGGTATGATAAGCTTTCTGTACATAAGCAAACCGAATTGATTCAAATATTGGATATGACACCGAACGAAGTGGAAGAAATCGTAAAGCTAAGTGAAATATCCCGTATTACTGCAAAAGATACTCTAATGAAGGTAATGGGAGCAGGAACAAATAAAAGAGAGGAACTGTTGCAGATCCTTCATAATATTGGTAATGGTTCAGCTGTCTCCAAACAGAGCGAGTGTTTGTGTTTAGTGACTGCACTGCATAAATTATGCCCATATGCAGAGCGTAGACAATGTATTGGATGCGAATATGAAATCAGCACTAAAGCAACCGTATTTCTATTGGTAAGTGAGTATAATCGAATGTTGAAACTTTATGAAGATAGTAAAGACAACCTTACCCGGCAAAAGTACAAAGCGTTGCTTAAGGAACAGATATTACCTTCATTGGATGAGATTATACAATGCACTGGTGAACAATATGGAGATGCTGCACAAGAGATGTTAGAAAAAATCATTAGGGAGAACACGCTATGAATAATTTAGCATTAAATACGAAAATGTTTGATACCATCATTGGAATTCAAGGCTTGGATAATTCCTGCATAGACAAAGCAAAAGAAATCTTTGAACAATATAAGGAAAAGAATATTATCATTGGCAGTTCCTTTTCGGATAAGCGCTGGCAGTTTTCTGATGAATATTCTAATGTCGGGATGCAGTTTAATTTTAACGAAGTATCATATAACCGTCATTATAAAAAACTATTTGAACTGCCTTTTCCTGAGTTTCTCGATTATGCTAAGACCTATGTCATGTTTACCATGGGAAAAATAATTCTGAGCACCTTACGCGACACAGTGAATGATATGAAGCGAATGATAGGGACGGCACCAGAGGAAGTGAATGCTAATACGTTTTTTATTACAAATCCGAATAGAATGCTTGAATTTTTATCTATGCTCCCAATAGCCGAGACTGAAAATGAAGTAATGGAACGTTTCATGGATAAAATAGATGCTTTGGCAGAATTACAGTATTCCGATCATGCAAAAAAACAACGTCCACTGGCTAGTTTTGATAGCTATTTTTTATTCAACGATATTATTAACGATTACTGGAGTCAGGATTTAGAAAACGATACTAGACTTTTTTATTATCCGCTTTACCTCTGGTGGCAGATTACGGCGATTATTCCATTGCGTCCAAGGGAATTTATCCTAACTCCGAGAAACTGCTTAGAAGAGAAAAAAGACGGAAGCTATATTACCTTACGTAGGAACAAATTAAAGGGTGGAAGCAGAAAGGTTTCTTACCAGATTGATGAAGATTATATAAAAGTCCAGTATAAAATCCCCGATAAATTAGCGACCATAATCAAAGAATATATGCAGCTCACCAGTAATTTTAATTCAACGGAGTTGGAAACCTTATTCGTATCAGATACGCATTATAAGCATTGGGGGCAATCAAAGCATAAAAACAGTCGTTATTTTACATATGTCAACCTGCACTGTGTGTTACGGTATTTTTTTCATGATGTCATCGAAGGATATTATCATCTAAAAGTAATATATGACAGAGATGCCACACACTTAAATGAAGGTGAAATCAATTACCTATATTTGGGCGATACAAGACATCTGGCATTGATAAACATTATTGCCGAAGGTGGTACACCGGTTCTTGCAATGATGTTGGCAGGGCATGAAAACATGGAAATGTCAGCCCATTATTACTCTAACATCACTCATTTGATCGAGTGCCGGACCTATAAGCAGTATCGGAAAGTACTGAAGGGAAGTGTTTCTTATAATATTAGTCCGAAGATAATGCTTCCCGACACAACAAGAAACTATCAAATGTTAGAAGATGGCGGTAGGTGCTACTCTGGTTCTTACGCCAAGGGAGATATTTCGGACTGTGTAAAGGCAGTTGGCAAAAACGGAGAGATTGGTTATTGTCCGGAATGTAGCTTCTATTCAAAAAAGAACAGTGAGCGATTTATTGAGGATGATGGTAGATATAAGCGTAAAATTCAGGATGATTGCAATTTTTTGAAAGAAATGATTCGGCAAGTAAGGTTTGGAATTGCAGATAATGAGGACATTATACAGGCTTTGAATCGTTTGCAGAGCAGTTCTGTATCTTACCAGCAATACTTTGAGCAAAAAACGAAATTTATAGAGGCGAGAGGTGAAAAACTATGGGGAGAAAAGTAAAAATAGATGATGCTACCTTATTAAACTTGTTGGATCAGTTTTTTGCTGAAGAGTGCAATAAAGATATATCCAAACTTAAAATACCGGCATTTGCAGAATTTGTGCGTCAGAACGGCTATGAAGATGTACAGGATTACCTTGTTCGTAGGAATACAGCTGTTCGTGAACATATTAGACAGCTGAAATCAAATGCTGATACCGTTTATCAGAACCGTGCTGTGGTATTCCGTAACCTCGACGTGGAATCTTTTCTCTCTAAAAATACGTCGCCGGCAGCGTTGAAAAAGGCTCTTTCTGAAAGAGATAACTACTATCAGCAGCTAGCAGAGGCAGCAGCTTACTGCATCGGGAAATACGATGAACAAAAGGAAGAAATCAAAAAACTTGCGACCGAAAAGGAGACATTACAGTTTGAGAACACCTCATATATTACAGAAAATAAACAGTTGAAGACCAGACTCCGGGAGAATCAAGCGGAAATACAAAAGCTTCGTACATTTATTGATACATATGTTAATCCTGAGATTGCAAATGAATTATTAAAGCAGGAAGGACTTCTGAAAACAACCGCAGGGATTGTATCGGCAGATGCAGTAGTAGAAAACATTGTACGGTCAGATAGTAATATTGCTCCAAAGAATACTATTGTTAGAAATCTCTTTGATAAAATATAGGTGAACGTATATGAAAACATTACGAGATATAAATCCAGGAGCTGCAGAAATGTGGGCTTATGATCTAAATGGGGATATGACGCCGGACAATGTAAGTGGTAGTTCTGAAAAAACAGCTTATTTTAGATGTTTGAATAATCCTAAACATTTATTTGACAGAAAAATTTGCAAGATGACTTCAGATCGCGATGGACACAATGTTGGTTGTAAATACTGTGGACCAAATGCGAAGGAAGCATTTCCCGGAGAAACCGATTTCTTTACAAAAGTGAGAGAAGCTGTTCCTTTATGGGACTTTGAGCAAAATAGTAAACTCGGATTAGACCCTACAAAATTGCTTCCTTATTCCTCTAAAAAAGCACATTTTATCTGTGAAAACGGACATGATGAATTCAGAAAAATATCGGATTTTACAAAGGCACCAAGATGTCAAACGTGTTCAAGATCATTGCTTGTAGATGCACCTAATACAGCTATGTTTCTTAATAAAAAGCTTAATACAGTTGAAAATATTAGCGATTATATAAAAAGTGATGGTCGCATTATAGAATTGGCTTGTCCTAATTGTCATTATACATGGTCTTGGCAGGCAAGATTATGGTGGAAGCGGCAGTATTGCCCGCATTGCGGGTATGATGGAACGAAAGGCAGTTGTGAAAAGAATGCATTTGTAAAAGAAATGTATCATATCGTCACGCTTAGAGATGCAAACTCTGAAATGGCAGCTTTGTGGGATTATGAAAAGAACGGAGATGCAACACCCGACAATACTTGCGGACAATCAAATCTCAAATTTTTCTTTAATTGCAACAATGGACATAAGTTTAGCACGGAACTGTTCAATTTATACGATCAAACTGGAAAACCATTAGGCTGTCCGTTTTGCAGAGACAGAACAAGGATGGTTGCCGATGGAATCAATGATTTAGTAACAAAGTTTCCTAAAATCTTAGAATTCTGGGATTTTGAAAAAAATGATATTTCTCCAAATTCAATAACGGCACGATCATTGTATGAAGCAAAATTAAAATGCCCGAAAGGACATCATTTTACACGTAAAGTTTGCCTTTTTGTAGCAGATCCGCAGTGCACAGAATGTAAGCGATCAGAACATTTAAGAAAATACAGCATAAAAACGTCAAGACCGGAGAGTTACAAATTCTGGGATTTTAAGAAAAATATACTTGACCCTTCCATAACAAGTGCAAATTCTAAGAAAGAGGCTTTCTGGAAGTGTCCTGATTGTGGCTATGAATGGGTACAACGAATATCTGAGCGTTGTTCTTCAAGAGTGGGAAAATGTCCAAGTCACGATTTGAAGAGAAATTTTTCACAAGAATACGGTTTAAAGTTCGCAGATAGTTTTGCCAATAAGAATCCGGAGGCATCTAAGTATTGGAACAGAGAACTCAGCAATGGTCTTACACCGGAAAATACACCTAAGGCTTCCGGAAAAGAAATTTATATGAACTGCAGCCGAAAAAAACACAAACCATATCCTATAAAGGTCTGTAATATTAAAAAACCTCCATATTGTTGTCCTGAATGTTTGCGAGAAGATAAGGAAGCGTCTTACAGACAAAATAGTTTAAAATTCAATGTGCCGGTTTCTGTAGATATGTGGGATCATGACAATAATATAATGAAATTAGACGATGCTTTGATCTACATGCAGGAATCTGCAAATTTTATTTGTGGAAAAGGACATTCGTTTACACGTTCTATCCGCAGCTTTTCAACAAATCAGGAGTGTCCGATTTGTAAAATGGATACAGTTGCCAAACATCCACATATGGTAAAACAATGGAACTTTAAAAAAAATATAGGATATGATATAAATCTCACACCTGCGGGATCAAAGGATATTGTCTGGTGGAGATGCAAAAAATGTGGTTATGAATGGCAGGCTCAAATAGATTCCAGGAAAACAAGTGCTGGTCATTGTCCATGTTGTGAAGAGAGAGTAGTAGTAGTCAAAGGTATCACGGATCTTTTTTCACTGGTGCCTAATATCAAAGAATTCTATGATTACGAGGCAAATATTGATATAAATCCAGAAGAGTTGTCGGTTACATCACAGATACAAGTTAATTGGAAATGCAATAAATGCGGATATAAATGGCATACTAGTGTAGGGGCAAGAATAGTTGGTGACAATGGATCATATAAGGTCAAATCATGCCCGGCATGTTTAGGACAAGTAAGAACAAAATCATATGGAGAAGAATATCCTGAACTGGCTAAAAAATTTGTAGATAAACTTAATGGATGTTCTCTTTACGACATAGTAGAAAGCAAATATTCTAATAGAAATTATTATTGGAAGTGTGATATATGTGGTGAAGTATTTGAATCTAGCATAAAAAGAATAATTCGATCAATAAATTCCGAGACAAAAGGTTGTTCCTATTGTGCAGGAAAGAAAGTAACAAAACAAAATAGCTTTGCGGCACTGCATCCAGAAGTAATGGATGAATTTTCCCCTGATAATGAAATAGATCCGTTTACTGTAACAGAAAAAAGTGGTCTAAATGTTAGCTGGATTTGTAGAAATAATCCAGAACATAAGTGGATGGCAACATTCTATTCAAGAGCCAATGGACAAGGTGGATGCAATATCTGTCGTGGTTATAATTATGGGATTATGTTCTATGAGGAACATAGTGATTTTGAAAAGTATTATGACACAGAGAATAATGAACGTCCCTTCACTAGCTACTCAAACCGTTCTAACGAGTATGTATGGTGGAAGTGTGACAAAAATCATTCTTTCAAATGGTCAATTATAAATTTTTCAAGAGGAGGTACTTTTAAGTGTCCAATCTGTAGTAATAGGCAGCTCTTAGTTGGTGAAAACGACTTAAAATCTCAATATCCAGATTTGGCATTGGAATTCGATGCCGCAAAGAACAACATCCTCCCGGAAGAAATATTATATACGAATACGGACGATTCCATCTGGTGGTTATGTAGAGAAGGACATTCTTTCCAGCGTTCTATCTGGTATAGAGTGAATAGCGTAAGGGAATGTCCGATTTGTAACAGAACAATTGTCGTAAAGGGAATAAATGATTTTCAGACAAAATATCCAAAAGTTTCTTATGTTTGGGATTATGAGGCAAATATCAGAACACCTGACTCAATATCAGATAAGAGTGACGGCAAATATTCATTTATATGTCGGAGAGGACATCATTATGAAATATACCTTAGTACCGCGAAAAAATATCATTTTAAGTGTCCGGTTTGTAGTTATAAACTGATTCAGCCAGGAATCAACAGTTTGGTAGATACAGATGAAGAATTATCTCGTGAATTGAGTCACAACGAACCACGTAAACCATATGAATTACACAAATATTCAAAATACAATGCACTCTGGGAATGTCCTGCATGTCACGGCGATTATTTATATCCTATAAATGAACGAAAAGTAGGAGATAGGAGCTGTCCATATTGTAATAACCGAAGGGTTTTAGCTCATTTTAATTCTTTATTAGCTAAAGATAACGAGCTGGCAAAAGAATGGAGCAGTAGCAACGAACTCGCTGCAGATCAGGTATTACGAACTACTATACATTATGGTCTGTGGGAATGTCCAAAATGCCATGGTGAGTATTCTTATAGTATTAAGGATAGACATGTTGGCGATAACAGCTGTCCATATTGTAATAACAGAAAGGCATTAGCAGGGTATAACACTCTGGAAACTATTTTAGATGATATCGATTTCATATGGAACGATTCGAATGATAAAGACTATACTGAATTGCTACCATCAAGCAGCTATGATGCAGAATGGAAATGTGGTATCTGTAAAGGTATATACAAAGAATCAGTCTCCTCATTTGTTATAAATCATCTCAATGGAGAGGATGACTGCCCTTATTGCAACGGTAGAAAAGTTTTAGTTGGTGTCAATACACTTGAAACTGTCTTATCTGATATAGATAAATTATGGAGCACCTTAAATGAAAAACATTATACAGAACTTTTACCAACAAGCAACTATAATGCCGAATGGCGTTGTAATGTGTGTGGCGGTTTTTATTTTGAAACCGTAAAAAAATTTATTGCAAGTCATCTGAAGGGAGAAGACAGCTGTCCATATTGTAACAATAAAAGGGTTTTACCTAATTATAATTCGTTAATGGTTAAATGTCCTACTCTAATGAAAGAATGGAATTATCGAAGCAATTACTTAATCGTAAATCCTAACAACATATTACCAACATATCCAGAAGAAGTATGGTGGACTTGTGAATGTGGTAAAAATTTCAAAATGAGCCCTAAAAAAAGACTATATTATTTAAAACGTCACATGAAAGCCTGCCCATATTGCAAAGGACGCCGGCGAAAAAAATATCGACATTTTTAAAAAATTGAGATCAGAAAATTCTGGTCTCAATAAAATAAAGTTCGTTTTTGCAAAAATATGCCAAAATATTTTTTTTACTTTTCACGATAATAAAGTTCGTTTTTGTAGCGTTTTTGAAAAAAATTTTTTTTACTTATGATGCAATTTTTTTTACTTATCCGGGGCGTTGTGAAATATAGCATTCCTATACGTTTCCTTATCCCTATTTCGTGCTTCGGCATATTTTGATGTGGTGCCTATAAACTGGTGTCCTAATTGTTTTTGAACCAAACTGATATTCGACGTTGCATCCAGCATCGCCATGGCATAGGAACTGCGAAGTTTGTGCGGAGATATTTTGCTGGCGTTTGGCACACCGCTCGCCATAGCATATTTTTTCACCAGTTTTTCTACTGATCTAACGCTTATACGTTCTCCTTTATACTTTCCAATGCTTACAAGGAAGAGCGCATATTCATCATCCACTGGCTGATATGTCTTCCTTTCCTCCAGATAACCTTTCAATAATTCCTCGGTTGCGTCAGAAAAATTCACGGAATCCTCTTTATTTCCTTTGCGAACAACCTTCAGCGAATGATGTTTGAAATCAATATCATCAAGATCTAAGCCCACAAGCTCAGAAACACGGATCCCGGTATCGAATAATACCATAAGGATCGTGGCATCTCTGATTGCAGAATTGCTTTTATCCCTGATTTTTCTTTGCCGCTCACTAAGTTGATCGCCTCCCCAGGCTGCCTCCAGCATCTCATCACGTTCATCTGCTTCCAAAAAAATGATATTCTTTTTCCTGGCAACGTTTCGGTCTATTCCTATAAACGGATTTTTTGATAACTTCTCCTTGGATACAAAATACCGCCAGTAGGTGCTTAAACAGGAAAGGTAGTTATCTACGGTAGAAGAGGAGTTCGTGGCAGCGCCTCTGTTACGCCCGGTTTTTTGCCCGGACAGCCATTCCATGAAATCTTCAATATCATCCCTATTCAGATGATCTAAATCGTCCAGGGTTATATCCCAAATTTCTTTGCTGCCGAAATAAGAATTGGACTCGTGCAGATACCTTAAGAAAACGCTCATTTTAAACGCATAATTATATTGCGTCTTTGCAGAAAGCTTCAAATTACGCCCTTTGTAGTATTCTGTGCAAAACGGTGGCAACTCCTTTAGTAATTCCTTAGTTCGTTCCCGATCCTGCAACTCCGCATGCCTTTTATAATCAGTTGACATAGATAGCACCTCCATTCTTGCATTTCCAGAGGTTTCCCTATATGTCATATTCGTATATACAAAACGATGCCTGCGATCACCCATACATTTAACATATCAGATATTGACAATTCATCTTCCTGAATATATACTTTCTATAGAAAGCAACGAAATATGGATAAAACCTCTGTATTTTATAGTGATTTTACCATATTTCTTTTTTTTATGCAATAAGTGTTCGTTTAAGTGAACTTATACGAACACTTTCTAATATGATATTATAGGTAATGAATGATTGTCTATTGTCCATTTGCACTTAGTTGATACATTCCGGTCCATTTTATGATACATTTTTATTATTTTGTTAAAAAATATATTTTGATATTTCAATTATCAATATCTTATTTGCACATAAATGATACAAAACTGCCGATTTGGCGCATAAATGATACAAAATAGCGGCTTTGTTTGCAGATAGATGATACAAAGTCACCGATTTTGCACATAAATGATACAAGAAAGCAGATTTATTTGCAGCTAAATGATACAAAAAGTTTATTTCATAATCAGTAACGATACAGTTTAATTTCTTCGTTTTGCTCAACATAAATCATATGCGCTGGACGAAGGATTAAATCACCCCGCATAAGGGGCTTCTTCATTCCTCCTAGTTCTTTAGCATATTCCATGAATTTTATAAAATTTGTATTCATATAATCTTCTAATATATAATATTGTGCAGCAATGCAAAAACTACTAATATCCAGTTCATGAATACAGAGTTCAGATGGATAATATCTATAACCAGAGCTATATTTAGATTTTACTTGATTTGTTTCTCTTATGACGCTAAGACTGTCTTCGATCCTCTCATCACCTGTAACATAGAGTAAATATAACAATAGAATTCCCAACTCATCATCATATGAAATAAATCGTCCACGTTCAATTTGATAGCATTTATAATCAATCTCATCATATGTATACGGCATTAGTTTTTCTACTACAAACACTTGCATATATATGTATTTAAAGGATATACGATGCTTACTATCTATATTTTTTTGACATACTATCCCACTTTTCTTTATTCTTTTATTCATCTTTTCTATAATTGATGTATCTGCCTTTTTAATATTTTGAATGATAATATCTGGTTTTAACTCATAGTTCAAAAGGAAAGACCCTATTTCAGGAATGATGTTTTTGTCAAAAATATCCGCAGCAATAGGTTTTATGTAATCGAAATCTTTGCGCAATCCCCACTCTTGAAAAAATTCTGTTATTTCTGGCATGTTTTTTCTGTCTACAGGAAGTGGAAACTGTGATGGATCCTCAAAGTCAATAGTGCTTATGACACCTACATTTCTACAAGCAATTTTCAACCTTTCCAAATTTTTGTGGTCGCCAGTATATGGAGCCTGTACCCCGAACACATATCGTTGTTTTAAATAAGTTACAAGTGATTCCTTTTTATGAAATGGACATTTTTGAAGTCCTTTTAACTGATGAAGAATGGAATGATATCCATTTTTCATACATTTTGGGCAATAGTTGATTTTATCCGAAAAGAAATCTGAAATATCCCTTTTTGAGAAGAACTCTTCTGTTTGTTTTTTATACCATTCCGGTACGAGGTTGGAAATGATTTCGTTAATATCATTTATATTGCTAGAGATATTACAAAATATTCCATAAGATATGAAATAATCACTAACAACCCTCGCCTTTGTATTTGTGCCTATTGCTTTCATAAGAGTTGCATGATCATTTATTACATTTACTGCTTTATAATTATTTAATATGCTCCATATTGATTCATATGGTCGAACCCAAGATTTGTTCCATATCCCAGGCAACTTGCATTCAACATCTTCAAAACTCTGATGCAGAATTCGATATTTTCCCATAGCCTGTCTCCTTAATACATGTAACGATTTCTTTTTTTCCTATAAAATATACTGCGTCTTCACCGCATTTTCCAAAACGCATCAAAAGTTTTAAAAATGAACCCATAAAATACATCATCGGAATGTCTTCTTCCTTAATATTATAAAGTTTTTTTACACTTTGAAATGCCTCCCAATAATCCAATGATAATGTGTAAAATATAGCATTTCCCTCTTTATAAGCCTCTGGAAAATAAAATTCTGATAATTTTTGTCCGTTCCTTTTTCCAGACATATCAGAGACTTCGGCTCTGTCAAGCTCCATAAGACACATTCCAAGTTCTATTTCACTTTGAATACCATAAAATCGATGACTGTTTAACATAAATCTTTCTACTATTTGATTTTGATTATCTGCCACAAGACAATCTCTAAGTGCTAATAATTCTTTGGTTCCAAAAAGAAATACAGACATTTGAATATCATATTTATTCTGCAGTGTATTATATAAATCCATAAGCCAGTCGAATTCTTTGGCTGCGAGCTTCCAGGCTTCATCGATCATAAAAACAATACGTTTTAAAGGTGTCATTGAAGCTCTTATTCTCATATAGTTAATTACTCGTTCTTTCAGATTTAATGCCGTCTCTGTACGTGTCTTAATTTCGCCAATATCCATTGCATTGATTATAGAAGCATAAAAGCTTTTATCTGTTGGAACATGATCTGTAAGTGTCCATATAAGAACCGGAAAATCTTCTCCATATTGTTGTTGCAGCTTATGGCTTATGTAATTTATTGCGCTTGTCTTTCCGACACGCGTTCTTCCATATATCATAGCACCACAATCTCCAGTCAAAATCCAATTATCCATTTTTTCATATAAATCAAAAATACTTTTTGTAGCAATCATAAATTCTGGAGATTTGAGTTTACGTAGTGTCATCGCAGATATCATTTTATCGTCCAGTGTATTTTCCACTAATTGACCCCCTTTATATATTTCCACATATCTTCTGCTGACATATGTTTTACATCTTCGGCGGAAAGCATAGTCTTTTCGATATTCGTCTTTTGATCGGTATCTATTGCCGGATCTGGTTCTTTTTGATATTGCTTATGTTGTTCTGCAAGGGCTCTGTGG
>OJMG01001831.1_pt1 | contig 19103 bp, 15 predicted proteins | sample 1597141 | NCBI WGS metagenome assembly OJMG01 (sample SAMEA2452119, study PRJEB22498) | human gut metagenome | biome: human feces; feature: human gut; material: feces | place: Australia | collected 2012 | reverse complement strand
TGGTGACTGTCGGAACATACTCACAGGCAAGTTTTGAGATGGGTTATGCAATGAAATTTATAAGAGTTTTTACGCTGTGTCTTACAGCTGTTTTTAATGCTGCCGGTTTTTTTGCAGGAGTGGCTGTCGGAGTATGCTGTATAATTTTTAACAAGACGATTTCAGGAAAAAGTTATATTTATCCGTTATATCCATTTGATGTAAAAAAATTGAAGAGAAGCATTTTCCGTGTCAGGCTGCCGCATGGCAAAAATAATTAATATATAAAATGGTTCGTTCTGAATGTTTATAAAAAATTTAAAAATTTTAGCGGTCTGTTCATTTTAAAGCATATGATTATGTGATATACTCATAAAAGAATAATCCCTTTATGGATTATAAAGTATAGAAAGTGACTTGATTAGAATGGGTAAAGTAATCGGAATTGATTTGGGAACAACTAACAGCTGTGTTGCTGTGCTTGAGGCAGATGTGCCTACAGTTATAACAAACAGCGAAGGATACAGGACAACACCTTCAGTTGTTGCATTTTCAAAAGATGGTTCAAGGCTTGTGGGCGATATTGCTAAAAGACAGGCGGCAGCTAATGCAGACAGAACTATTTTTTCCATAAAACGACATATGGGAACAGATTACAGAAAAAAGATTGACGGTAAGAAGTATTCGCCTCAGGAAATTTCTGCGATGATTTTGAGAAAACTAAAAAATGATGCAGAACAGTTTACAGGAGAACAGGTTACAGATGCTGTTATAACTGTTCCTGCATATTTTAATGATGCTGAGAGACAGGCCACAAAGGATGCGGGACGAATAGCAGGACTTAATGTTCTGCGTATAATTAATGAACCTACGGCGGCTGCACTTGCATATGGACTTGATAATGGTCAGCCACAGAAAATTCTTGTATATGACCTTGGTGGAGGAACATTTGATGTTTCTATTCTAGAACTTGGTGATGGTGTTTATGAAGTTAAATCAACATCAGGTAATAACCATTTAGGTGGAGATGACTTTGATAATAGAGTATCAGATTACTTAGTTGATTTATTCAAAAAAGAAAATGGTATTGATTTAAGTAATGATAAAATGGCTATGCAAAGAATTAAAGATGCAGCTGAAAAAGCTAAGAAAGATTTAAGTGGAGTATCAAGCACTCAAATAAGCTTACCATTTATATCACAAGGAGAAAATGGACCACTTCACTTAGAAACAACATTAACAAGAGCTAAATTTGAAGAATTAATTCGTGATCTTGTAGAATCAACTCTAGAACCAGTTAGAAAAGCATTAAAAGATGCTAAACTTACTAAAGATGATATTGATAAAGTTATATTCGTTGGTGGATCTACTAGAATACCAATGGTAACTGATTTAATTAAGAAAGAACTTGGTAAAGAACCATCTAAAGGAGTTAACCCAGATGAAGTTGTTGCTATGGGTGCTGCTATCCAAGGTGGAGTACTTACAGGTGAAGTTAATGATATAGTTCTTCTTGATGTAACACCACTTTCGCTTGGTATTGAAACAATGGGTGGAGTTATGACTGTATTAATTCCAAGAAATACAACAATCCCAACAAGTAAGAGTCAAGTATTTAGTACTGCAGCTGATAATCAACCAGCAGTTGATATACATGTTCTTCAAGGTGAAAGACCAATGGCAAGTGATAACAAGACACTTGGTAACTTCCAATTAAATAATATCCCACCAGCACCTAGAGGAATTCCTCAAATCGAAGTTACATTTGATATAGATGCTAATGGTATAGTTAATGTTAAGGCTAAAGATCTTGGAACTAATAAAGAACAATCTATTACAATTACAGCTTCAACATCACTTTCTGATGAAGAAATAGATAAAATGGTTAAAGAAGCAGAAGCAAATAAAGAAAAAGATGCTAAGAGAAAAGAAGAAGCAGATGTTAAAAATGAACTTGAACAATTAGTATTCGCAACTGAAAAGGCTATTAAAGACTTAGGTGATAAGATTACTGATAAAGAAAAGAGTGAAGCAGAAGATGCTGTTAAAGTAGCTAAAGAAGCAATGGATTCTAATGACTTAGATAAGATGAAAGATGCTAAAGAAAAATTAAATGAAAAAGCTATGGCTCTAGGTTCTAAAGTTTATGAAGAAGCTGCAAAAGCAAATCAAGCAAATACAGGTGCAACATCTGAAAGCACTGATAATGATAAAAAAGATGATTCAGTAGTAGATGCAGATTATGAAGAAAAATAATAAATAGAAGTTTAGAAGTCCAAAATGGGCTTCTAAATTTGTTTAATAAAAGGAGAAAAAAATGAATAAATATGAAACAAGAAATGATGTGCCTTTAAAATATAAATGGGATTTAACAGATATATTTAAAAATATAGATGATTTTAATAAAACTGCTGATGAAGTAAGAGAAGAAATAAAAAAAATAGATAGTTATATTGGATGTACTAAAAATTCAGATAAATTACTTGAATTTTTAGTATTTGATACTAATCTTAGTTTAAAAATTGTAGATTTAAATATTTATGCTATGTTAATTAATGATCAAGATTTAAATGAATCATTAGGTGTTGAATTAGTTGGCAAAATTAATACACTGGAATTAGAGTATGATACAAAGTCAAGTTTTTTTAGTCCTGAACTATTAAGCTTAGGTAAAAATGATTATAATGATTTATTTAAAAATGAAAAGTTGCTTAAATATAAAAGTATATTAGATGATATATATAGATATAAGAATCATATTTTAGAAAAAAACGAAGAAGAATTATGTTCAAGATTAACTGGTACTTCGAGTAGTTATAGTCAGATGTCATCAACTTTATTAAATAGTTGTAATGATTATGGTAGTGTAACTATGCCAGATGGAAGTGTAGAAAAATTAATGACTACAAACTATAGAAGAATAGTAAAAAAACTTCCAAGAGATAAGAGAAAAGAAGTTTATGAACAATTTAATGAGGTAAAGGATAGATATGCAAACATTAGTGCAGGATTATTAGATGACTATGTAAAAACTAATGTGGCTCTTTCAAAAATTCATAAATATGATTCAACATGGGATGAAAATTTATTTGATTTAGAATTATCTAATAAAGTATTTGAATCATTAATAGCTTCAGCAATTGATACTAAGGATATTCTAAAAAAATATTATGATTTAAGAAGCAAAGTTTTAAAAATAGATAAATGTGCTCCTTGGGATGCACAAATTGAACTATATGAAACAGATAAAGAATATACTATAGAAGAGGCATGTGATTTAGTTCTAAAAGCATTAAAGCCTCTTGGAGAAGATTATGTAAATCATTTTAAACATGTAATAGAAGATAGATGTGTTGATTTTTGTCAATATAAAGGAAAATGTAGTGGTGGATATAATATTTCATCACCTGATATAAAAAATTCAAAAATATTAATGAGTTTTAACTATGATTTACAATCAGTATCAACACTTGCACATGAATCAGGTCATCATGTTCATCATCAATATTTATGTGAGAATAATATTAAAGAATATAGACATGCTCCTAGTATAATTGCTGAAGTAGCTTCTTTAACAAATGAGTTTTTATTATCAAATTATTTAATTAATAACGGAAGTAGAGAAGAAGCTTTATCAGGATTGTCTAATATCTTAGGTACATTTGAAGTTAATTTTTATGGTGGTATTCAGGAAGGTAATTTAGAGCAGGAATTCTATAAATATGTTGAAGATGGTGGAACACTTACAAAGGATTATTTATATGATTTATGTGAAAAAAGTTTACTTAAATTTTATCCAAATGAAATACAAAGTAAATATGAAAAAGGTGCATGGATTACAAGAAGTCATTATTATATGTTTTATTATTTATTCAGTTATTCAATATGTGTATCAGTTGCGTCATATGTTTCTAAAGAAATATTATCTGGTAATAAAGAAATGCTTGATAAATATATTAGTTTCTTAAAAACTGGTAGTGATCATAGTGTTAGTGATGTGTATAAAGTATTAGGTATTGATTTAGAAAACAAAAACATTTATTTAGATGCAATTGATAATTTTAGTTCTTTAATTGATAAATTCGATGAAATTTATAATAAATAAAAGAGGTGAAGTAAATTGGCAAAAAGAGATTATTATGAAGTATTAGGAGTATCTAAAACTGCCACAGATAAAGAAATAAAAAGTGCTTTTAGACGTTTAGCAAAAGAATACCATCCTGATTTAAATAAAGCACCAGATGCTGCTGAAAAATTTAAAGAAGTACAAGAAGCATATGAAGTATTATCTGATGAAAATAAAAGAAAAATGTATGATCAATATGGTCATGCCGCATTTGATCAAAATGGTAATGCTGGATATGGTGGATTTAATGGTGGATTTAACGGAGGCTTCTCATCTTCATCATTTGGTTTTGATGATATAGATTTGTCTGATATATTATCAGGTGTATTTGGCCAAGGTTTTGGCTTTGGTGGTGGAAGCAGAAAGAGTTCTAATAGAGCACAAAAAGGTAAAGATTTATTATTTAATATGAAATTATCTTTTATGGAAGCAGTTTATGGATGTAAAAAAGATTTTACACTTGATGTATATGAAACTTGTGATAGCTGTAATGGTAAAGGCGGACATGGAGAAAAGAAATGTTCAAGATGTCATGGTTCTGGTACAGTAACAGAAGAACAAAGAACAATGTTTGGATCATTTGTTTCAAAAACAACATGTCCAGAGTGTTCAGGAAGAGGTAAATCATTTGATACTGTATGTTCTGATTGTAAAGGAACAGGTAAAGTAAAAAAGAGAAAAACAATTACAGTCACTGTCCCTGCAGGTATTGATGAAGGTCAACAAATTCGTATAAAAGAAAAAGGTGAAGCTGGAATTAATGGTGGACCTAATGGTGACGTTTATGTTGAATTTCATATTGAAGACCATCAAATATTTAAAAGAGATGGTAATGATGTTTATATGGAATTACCTATAAATATAGTAGAGGCAACTTTAGGATGTAAGAAAGATGTTCCATTAATGAAAGAAAGTATAGTATTAAATATACCAGAAGGAACTCAAAATGGAGATAAACATAGAATTAAAGGAAAAGGTGTTCCATACATTAACTCATCAAAAGTTGGAGACATGTATATTGTTATAAAAGTTGTTATACCAACTAAACTTGATAAAAAACAAAGAGAATTATTTAATGAATTATCTAAAACTAATTTAGATGATAATAATGATTTCATAACAAAATTTAGAAAATTCTTTAGAAGATAATTAAAAGCCCTTTAAAAAAGGACTTTTTTGTTGTAAACTATGCGTTATTTTAAGAAAATCACTTGATAATTAATATTTATAATTGTAAAATTATTATAGTAAAAGGTGATAGTAATATGAAGAAAAAAGGATTTACATTAATAGAATTGCTAGCAGTAATTGTAATACTTGGAATAATAACAGTAATAGCAGTACCAAAAGTATTAGATATTATAAATAAATCAAGAGAAAGTGCAGCAAGTAGTAGTATTAAACTTGTAAAAGATGCGATTAAAACACAAGTAGCATCAAGTGATTTAACAGGGCCAGTATTTACAAAAGAAACAGATGGCTGTTATATATTCAACTTTGATGACCAAACAAGTGGTAATGCAAAAGCACTTGAAATAAAAAATAAAGATAAAGTAACAGGAAGCATTAAATATTGTAATAATACATTTAGTGATGATACATTAAAATTTGATGTCAATAGTATAAGCAAAGATGAACCAAAAGGTAAAATAATATGTAAAAGGGCTACAGTTTTACATACAGAAAAATGTACACAAACCGATTCACAATATTATTGCTCAGGTGCAGGATATACAACAAGTGGAAGTAAAGGTACAACAACTATAACATATGGTAACTTAGGAACAACAGGAGTATTAACAAGTGGAGATGCATTTGATTGTGATGTAAATGGAGATGGAGAATATAATCCAGAAACAGAAAGATTTTATTACGTGACAGATATAAATGGTACAACTGCGGTATTAATATATTATAATAATGTAAACGCAGGAAATCCAAGTAATGCAAAAAATTGGCCATATGATAGTTCAGGAGAAAACTTCCATGGACCAAGAACAGCAATAGAACAATTACCAACAACAAATCAATGGAGTAATGTTGGATTAATTAATACAACAAGAACAATTTTAAATGAAAATGGTAAAAATACAACAACTGGTGGAACATTACCAAGTGATTTTAGTTATGCAGGATATGCATCAAGATTATTAACAATACAGGAATTAAGACAAGGAACAGGAATAAGTAATATGCCAACATTAAAGGTGGGAGAATTAGATAACTTCACTTATTTAATGGAAAATACAAAATTTTCAAGTAATAGTAATGCATCATGGGCATGGTGGCTTGAGGATGCTAGTTCGGATAATTCTACGCATACTCTGATGGTGACCGGTGGCAGCCATTTTACAGGATATGATACTGCTTCGAATGCTAATGGCACTGGAGTTCGTCCAGCAATAGAAGTATCAAAGAAAAATATAGAATATTAAAAAGGTAAAACTTAAATTAAAGTTCTACCTTTTCTTTTTCTAAAAATTCTTTAAATGTTTCTTTAAATTTTACTAATTCTTTTTGTACTACATCAGGATATACACTATTACAATTTTTTATTGCTGCATATATATGTTTAAATGTAACTATATCTGAGTTTTCAAATCTAGCATATGTAAAGCATTTTGATAAAAGTGCTAGTGAAACATCTGGGTATCTTGAATTATTTTCATAAACTCTTTTATATTCACTTGTCATATCAACTATAAATTTACATACATTTTCTAAAACCCAATTAGTATATGGCCATCTAACACCAGTTGATTTTTCAATTTTCTTTGTTGTTCCTATAAGAATCTTTACAGTTGTTTCTTGATCTGGTTCAGCAATTTCTATTCTTTCAAAACGTCTTAAGAATGCTTTATCTTTAAGTAGGTTTTCTTCAAATTCTTGAGTAGTAGTCGCACCAATTATTTTTATATCACCTCTATCAAGACCTGGTTTTAACATATTTAGAAAGTCAACATCACCATTTTTTGATGCAGTAACAAGTGTATGTATTTCATCAATAAATAGAATTATATCTTTTTTACCCATTATTTCATTAATTAAAAGTTGAAGTTTAGAATCTTCGACACCATCACTAGTGTATGTTCCAAGTAATGAAGAAGTATTAATTTTATATATTTTTGTATTTAATAGTGCATTAGGTACTTCTTTTCTTTGAATTAAATAATTTAATCCTTCAACAATAGCAGTTTTACCTATACCTGGTTTACCTGTTAAAACAGCAGATTTTTCAGGACTAAGTAATACAAGTATTAATTTTTTTATTTCTTCTTCTCTAGCAATAGCGGGATTAGTAATATATTCTTTTTTACTTAAATCTTCAGCATAAGTATTAAGCATACTAAATCTATTTGAAAATGGGCTAGGATTATATTCCATAAAATCATTATTATCCATATATCATTCTCCTTTACAATATTAGTATACCAAAATATGACATTTTTTACTAGTAAAATTTTGTAAAGAAACATAAATGTTCGTAAAATTCATTGTATATTATTTTTTTCTAATTTATAATGAAAATGGTGATAAATATGCAGAGATATTTTGCAGTAGATAAAGATTTAAATGTTAGTGATAAAGATAAACATCATATAATAAATGTAATGAGGATGAAAATAAATGACAAAATAGAAATTGTATATGATGAAAAAGTTTATTTGTGTGAGATAAATGATATATCCAAAAAAGATGTAAGTTATAGTGTAAAAGATATTATTGATGTAAATAATGAACTTCCTGTAAAGGTAACAATAGCAGTTTCTTTAGTAAATGAAAAGAAACTTGATTTTATTTTACAAAAGTGTACAGAACTTGGTATATATGATTTTATACTTGTAAGTTCTGATAGAAGTAAAATAAAAATTGATGGAAAAGAAAATAAGAAAATAGATAGATGGAATACAATTACAAAGGAAGCAGCAGAACAATCTCATAGAAATATTAAGCCTATTATTAAAGGTATTATGCCAATAGATGAAGTATCAAAATTGGATTATGATTTAAAACTTACATGCTCAACAAAAGAAAATGAAAAAACTATTAAAAATGTGTTACAAAATTCGACAAACTGTGATAAAATTATCATAGTGGTTGGTCCTGAAGGGGGCCTTACTATTTCTGAAGAAGAAAAATTAGAAAAAAATGGGTTTATTCCAGTTACTTTAGGTAATTTAATTTTAAGAACTGAAACAGTTCCTATGTATATTATGAGTTTAATAAATTATGAGGTGGCATTATGAAAAATATGGGTTCAATATTATTTAAATTTTCAGATATGGATAAAAGTAGTCAAATATTATTATTTTTGATTGTGCTTGTATTTTTAATGCTTATAAGTATTACAGTTATTAATCTTATAACTAAAAAGAAAAATAATAAATATGATATGGAAAACAGAAATATTAAAAGATATTCAGACTTAATAAAAGAAGAAGATAATGTGGAAACACCTATTGCACTAGCAAAAGTGGTTGAAACAAAAAAAGAAATGCCAAAATTAATAGTTAAAGAAGAAAAGAAAAAAACTCCAGAGATTATAGAAAAATTAGATGAAGAAGAAATAGAATCTTTAGAAATTGAAGAACCAAAAGAAGAAGTAATTGTTACAAAACCAAGTAGTATTGAAGAAATATCAAAATTAATTGAAAATACACTAGAACAAGAACCTATTGATTTAACTAATTTTGAAGAAGAACAAGAAAAAGATGCGATTATAAGTTATGATGAACTTGTTAAAAGAGCAGGTGCTAAAAAAATAATTTATAGAGCAGAAACAAAAGCAGAAGAAAAGAAAGAACCTGTTAAGGTTATTAAAGCAGAAAAAAAACAGGAACCATTTGTTAATAAAAAGGGAGAATATGCTGGAACATTTAAGGCATCTCAAATAGTTTCACCAATATATGGTGTTAAGAAAAATGACGATATTAATGAAAATTTTATTGATTTAGAAGAGTTTAAATTAGATGAAACTAAAAGTGAAGAAGAAAGAGAAAATGAGTTTTTAGGAAACTTAAAAACATTTAGAAATAATCTTGACTAATTAAAAAGTTATGATATCATAAAACAGTAATTATTTACTGTTTTTGTTTTAAGGAGGTATATTATGAAAGTTGGATTTTGTTCATTAGGTTGTAAAGTTAATGCATATGAAACGGAATACGCAATTAATGAATTTAAAAAAAGAGGTTATGAGATAGTATCTTTTGATGATTATGCAGATGTTTATGTAGTAAATACTTGTTCTGTTACTAATGCAAGTGATCAAAAAAGTAGGAAAATGCTTAGAAGTGCATGTAATAAAAATAAGAATGCTGTTGTTGTTGCGATGGGTTGTTATGCTCAGGTTAATTCAAAAGTAATAGAGGATATAGATGGTGTTTCAATAATTATAGGTAATAAAGATAAAAATAAAATAGTAGACTTAGTAGAAGAATATATAAAGGATAATAAAAAAATAGAAAATATTTATGATCTATTTCATACATCTTTTGAAGATATGTATTTAGATAAATTTGAAAATCATACAAGAGCATTTGTTAAGATTCAAGATGGATGTAATAACTTTTGTTCATATTGTATAATTCCATATACAAGAGGTAATGTAAGAAGTAAGAAAAAAGAAAATGTAATTAGTGAAATAAAAGCACTCGTTAAAAATGGGTATAAAGAAGTTGTATTAACAGGAATACATACAGGTCATTATGGTCAAGATTTAAAAGAATATGATTTTAGTGACTTACTTTTAGAGTTAGAACAAATAGATGGCTTAGAAAGAATTAGAATATCATCAATTGAAATAACAGAATTAACAGATAAATTTATGGATGTACTTAAAACAAGCAAAAAAATAGTTAATCATATTCATATTCCTCTTCAAAGTGGTTGTGATAAGATTTTAAAAGCAATGAATAGAAAATATGATATGCAGTATTTTATTAATAAAATAAATCAAATTAGAAGTATTAGAAAAGATATAGCAATAACAAGTGATGTTATAGTAGGTTTTCCAGGTGAAACAGATGAAGATTTTAATATAACAAAAGAAAATATTAAGAAAATTAAATTTACTGAACTTCATGTATTTCCATATTCAAAAAGAGAAGGTACACCAGCTGCGATTATGAAAAATCAAATAGATGGAAATATTAAAAAGCAAAGAGTAAAAGAATTAATTGAAGTAAGTGAAGAATTAAAAAATGAATATTATAAAAAATTTATAGGTAAATCTTTAGAAGTATTAGTTGAAACATATTTAGATGGATATTTAATTGGTCATTTATCAAACTATGGTAAAGTTAAATTTAAAGGTGATGAAAGTCTTTTACATAATCTAGTAATGGTTAAATTAAATGATTATATAAATGATGAATTTATGGGTGAACTTAATAAAGAAGAAGTACATGTTTAAGAGGTTACAAAACGTAATCTTTTTTTCTTGAATTAATAAGTTTTTTATTATATAATAATTTGCATGAAAGAGATGATATTATGAAATTGGTTACAAAATTTGTATGTAAATTTTTTAAAACTGATGACATAATACGTTATGTAATGGATTTTGATTCTGAACTTAATAGTGAAGAACTTGATATACTTGTTAAAAAAATATGTAGTTCTAATAATTTTACTTATATATATTGGTTTACTTATGTTACTAAAAATTTAAGTGAAGAAAATAAAAAGACTTTAGTAAATGCAGTTTGTAATATGGAAAATTCAAGATACATATATGTATTTGCAAAATATATCAAAGGTTTAAGTGAAGAAAATAAAAAGACTTTAAAAAGTGCTGTATTAAGTTTAAATGATACAGAATTTATTGATAGATATGCATTATATGTTGACGAATCAATTATATTTGAAAAATATGGAACTATTGAAAACTTTCATTTGCATTTAAATGAAGTAGAAAATAATAAAAAAGATAGTATATTAAAACATAAAAAATATGTTTATAAAATATAATAAGGTACTTAAAAAATGTACCTTTTTTTGATATAATTAAATTTAGTGAGGTTAAATATGAAAGACTATATAAAAGGAACATTTAAAAAGATTATATTTAAGTCAGATCAAAATTATATAATAGGTTTATTTAAAGTTAGTGATACAAATACTGCTGATTTAGAAGAATATATTGGTTCAACTATAACATTTACTGGGTATTTTCATGAACTTACTATAGACGAAAAATACATGTTTTATGGTGAACTTGTAGATAATCCAAAATATGGACTTCAATATAAAGTAAATGAATATGAAAGAGTTAAACCAGAGGGAAAAGATGCTATTATTGATTTTTTATCAAGTGATTTATTTCCTGGAGTAGGTGAAAAAAGTGCTAAACAAATAGTAAACACTCTAGGTGATGAGACATTAAATTTAATAATGGAAGATTATTCTAACCTTTTACTTGTACCAAATATGAAAGAAGCAAAAGCAAAAAATATACATGATATATTAAGTAAGTATAATGAAAGTTATGATACAATTATATATCTTACTTCAATAGGCTTTTCTATGAAAGATTCAATGCTTATATATAATAATTATAAAGAAATGACAAAATATATAATAGAAGAAGATGTATATGCTCTAATAGATGATATTGATGAAATAAATTTTGCCAAAATAGAACTGGTTCGTAAAAATCTTAATATAAGTGATTTAGATGGAAGAAGAATTATGGCACTTGTTATATATGTAATGAACGATTTATGTTTTAAAAACGGAGATACATTTCTTTACTTTGATGAAATATATGATGGAGTTATTAAACTACTTGACTATGAATTTAGTAAAGATGAATTTTATGATATTTTAATAGAAATTGCAAATACGGGTAAAATAAAAATTGAAGAAGATGAATATTACTTAAAAGAATATTTTGATTCAGAAAATAATATTGCAAATACAATTTATCATTTAACAAATAAAAATGATACAAAGTATAAAAAAATCGAAAAAGAAATTGAATCACTTGAAAATTATTTTGATGTTTCTTATAATGAAAAACAAATTTTAGCAATTAAAAATGCTTATGAAAAAAATTTCAGTATAATAACAGGTGGACCAGGAACAGGTAAAACAACTATAATAAAGGCAATTGTAGAACTTTATAGAAGGCTACATAAATATAGTTATGATGAGCTTACTAGTAAACTTATATTGCTTGCGCCAACAGGAAGAGCCGCTAAAAGAATGAGTGAATCATGTCTTCTTCCAGCATATACAATACATAGATTTTTAAAATGGAATAAAGAATCTAATAAGTTTTTAGTAAATGAAAGTAATAAATCTAATGCAGAATTTGTAATAATAGATGAAGTAAGTATGATTGATGTTAATTTACTTGATAATTTATTTAAAGGACTTAGTAAAAATATAAAAATAGTTATGATAGGTGATTATAATCAGCTTGAAAGTGTTGGACCAGGTAAAGTATTAAAAGATTTAATTGATAGTGATATGATTAATGTAACTTTTTTAAATGAACTTTATAGACAAGATGAAAATTCTTATATAGCAACTCTCGCTTCAGAAATAAAGAAAAATGATTTAAGTGAAGACTTTTTAACTAAAAAAGAAGATTATAGTTTTATAGAGGCAAATGCATCTAATTTAAAAAAATATATTGAAAAAGTATGTTTAATGGCAATAGAAAAAGGATATTCATCTGATGATATACAACTTTTAGCGCCAATGTATAAGGGAGAAAATGGTATAGATAATTTAAATAAATTACTTCAAAGTATATTTAATCCTGATAGAGGACAAAATAGTATTGTATCAAAAGATGTAATTTATAGAGAAAACGATAAAATTTTACAACTTGAAAATGATCCTGATAATAATGTATTTAATGGTGATATCGGTTATATTATGGATATTACTGGAAGTACAATAACAGTAGATTTTGATGGTAATATTGTAAAATATACACCAAAAGATTTTATTAAAATTAAACATGGATATGCAATTAGTATTCATAAAGCACAAGGTAGTGAATTTAAACTTGTTATTTTACCAATAATCTTTTCATATAGAATTATGCTTTATAAAAAAATAATTTATACAGCAGTAACAAGAGCAAGAAATAATCTAACTATTATTGGTGATCCATCATCTTTTGTCTATGCAGTTAATAATGAAAATGTTTATGAAAGAAAAACTAAATTAAAAGATAGATTATTATCGTATTTAATGAATATTTAATTTTCTTTAGTAAATAATATAAATGGCATTATATTTTGCCAAAATCAGATTATTAAAGAGGTGAAACAAATGAAAAAAACACTAGGAATGATGGTACTTGGAGCCGGTATGGGTGCTGGAGCAGTTTATATGTATGACCAATATAAATCTGGTAACTTAAATAAAATAGCTAAAAAGGTTAGTAAAGCCGGCAGGGATGTATCAAAAATGATAGATGATCTGAACTAAGAAAAAATCAAATGATTTTTTCTTTTTTTTACATATAAAATATAAAAATATAGAAAACTATATTTAGGTGAATAAATATGAGTAATGAAGAAAATAGTAAACTTATTAAATCAATATTAAAAATATTATTATTAATTTTTATTATGATTTTTATTTATATATTACTAATGATTAATAAAGAACTTAAAATAACAAATATTATTTTTAATATAATAAAAATTGTTTCCCCATTATTTTTTGGAATATTAATAGCGTATTTATTAGATCCTATTATAGTTAAAATGGAAAAAAGAAATATTAAAAGAGTATATGCTTCACTAATATTATTTACATTAATAATTATTATAATATCTTTAATAATGTATTTTTTATTTCCAAGATTAGTTCATCAAATAAAAGATATTGGTGAATCTGTTCCAGAACTTGTTGACAAAGTTAATATATTTATTAATAATATTATTTCAAAATTTTCAAGTAATAGTGATTTTAAAATAAATATTAAATATGAAATATCATGTATATTAAAGAAAATTACAACTGATTTTCCAAGAAATTTTTTAAGTATATTTTCAAGTGCTATATCATCTATATCATGTGCAGTATTATCATTAATAGTAGGATTTTATATACTTTTAGATTATGATAAAATAAAAGAAAATATATATATACTTTTACCTAAAAAATATAGAAGAAGACTTAAAAGATTATTTAAAGATATTAATAAAGATTTATTTAGTTTTATAAAAGGAACATTAATATTAACTATAATTGTATTTGTTATTTCATTAATATTATTTTCATGTTTTAAGTTAAAAGCACCAATGTTTTTCGCACTATTTAATTCGGTTATGAATATAATTCCTTATATTGGACCTATTATTGGAGGAGTTCCAATAGTAATAATCGCATTTACTCAAAGTAATCAAGTAGGAATATTTATTCTAGTATCTGCGCTTATTATACAAACACTTGATAATTTTATATTTCAACCTATAGTAATGGGTAAAACAATGAGTCTTCATCCAGTAACAATATTAATTGGCTTATTGATATTTGAATATTTTTTTGGTATAATTGGAATGTGTATAACTGTTCCTTTATTAGCAGTTATAAAAAGAATTATATTATATCTTGATAAAAGGTATAAAATATTTAATTTTGATAAGTTAAAAACTAATGAAAGTAAAAAGTAATTAATAAAAAATTATAGAGAGTTAGTGTTTGGTGGAAGCTAATATTTTAAGTTAATGAAAGCGCTGTTACTGGAAGTTGCATTTATATGCCGGTTTTAAAAATCGTTAAAATAATTAAGTGAATAAAAGGATGGTACCGTGCATATGCACTCCTTAATAGGTAATGTACTATCCTTTTTTTGTATATGTGGAGGTGTTTTATGATAATCGCAATTGATGGACCTGCTGGAAGTGGGAAAGGAACTATCGCAAGTTTAGTTTCAAAAAAATTAAATTTAGTTAATATTGATACAGGAGCAACTTATAGATGTGTTGCACTTGAAATGTTAAAAAAAGGAGTAAGTTTAGAAGAAACTGATAAAATTATAGAAATATCAAAAAATGTTGATATAAATTTAACGGAAGACTCTAGAGTATTTTTAAATAAAGAAGAAGTAACTGATAGAATTAGAGAAAAAGATGTTACTAAAATAGTATCACAAGTATCAAGCATAGAAAAGGTAAGAGAAAACTTAGTAGCTCTTCAAAGAAATATGGCTAAAGGTAAAAATGTAATAATGGAAGGTAGAGATATTACAACAGTAGTATTTCCAAATGCTGATTTTAAATTTTACCTTGATGCATCTTTAGATGAAAGAGTAAAAAGAAGGCTTGAACAAAATAAAGAAAAAGGTATTGATATGAGTGAAAGTGAAATAAGAGATAATATTGCTAAAAGAGATTATAATGATATGCATAAAAAAGTTGGAGCGTTAAAGAAAACAGATGATCAAATATATATCGATACTAGTAATATGACTATAGATGAAGTAGTAAATAAAATAGTAAATATTATGAAAGAAGGTAATTAATATGAATATAAGAGATAAATATATAGAATTTTTTGTAAGTAAAGGACATAAACAAATACCTAGTGCGCCAGTTGTACCAGAAAATGATCCATCAGTATTATTTAATACTGCAGGTATGCAGCCACTTGTACCATATTTAATGGGTGAAGTTCATCCATATGGGACAAGACTTTGTGATTATCAAAAATGTATTAGAACAAATGACTTAGATGAAGTTGGAGATGTAACTCATCATACATTCTTTGAAATGCTTGGTAACTGGTCTTTAGGTGATTACTTTAAAAAAGAAAGTATAGAATATAGTTTTGAATTTTTAACTAAGGTACTTAATATTCCGATTGAAAGACTTGCAGTTACTGTATTTAAAGGTAATGATGTATTAGAAGAAGATATTGAAAGTGAAAATTATTGGTTAAGTCATGGAATAAAACAAGAAAGAATAGCAAAAACTAGTGAAGATAATTTCTGGAGTGCAGGAGAAGTTGGACCTTGTGGAACAGATACTGAAATATTTTATTTTAGAAGTGATGATGAAATTCCAGAAACTTTTGATCCAGAAGATGATAGATGGGTTGAAATATGGAATAATGTATTTATGCAATATGAAAGAAAAGAAGATGGATCTTTAGTGGTACTTCCTAAAAAAAATGTTGATACAGGTATGGGACTTGAAAGAATAACAGCAGTACTTGAAGGAGTTAATGATAACTATGAATCAAGTATATGGAAAGGCACTATAAAGAAGATAGAAGAAATATCAGGTAAAAGTTATTATGGTAATGAAAAAGCATTTAGAATAATTGCTGATCATATTAAAGCAGCAGTATTTATTTCAAGTGATCCAGCAGGTATTAAACCAAGTAATACAGATCAAGGTTATATACTTAGAAGATTAATTAGAAGAGCAATTAGATATGCAAAAATGATAGATATAGATATTAATAGTAATTGGGAAAGTGAAATTGCTAAAAATATAATAGATGAATATAAAAAATATTATAGTGAATTAAGTACAAATGAAAATGTAGTTATGGAAGTACTTAAAAATGAAAAAATTAAATTTAATCGTACACTTGAAAAAGGACTTAGAGAGTTTGAAAAAATTGTTAAAAATTTAAATGAAAATGAAATAAATAAAGATTTAGCATTTAAATTATATGATACATATGGTTTTCCAATTGAACTTACTTTAGAACTTGCAAAAGAAAGAGGACTTACTGTAGATGAAAAAGGTTTCTATGAAAAATTTAAAGCACATCAAGAATTATCTAGAACAGCATCTGCTGGTAAGTTTAAAGGTGGACTTGCTGGTAACAGTGAAATAGAAACTAAATATCATACAGCAACTCATCTTCTTAATGCAGCATTAAAAGTAGTTATTAATAAAGATGTACACCAAAAAGGATCTAATATAACTGATGAAAGAATGCGTTTTGATTTTTCTTGTGATCATAAATTAACAGATGAAGAAAAGAAAGCAGTAGAAGATTTAGTTAATAAATGGATAGAAGAGGGTCTACCTGTAACTAAAAAAGAAATGAGTAAAGAAGAAGCTATTAAATCAGGTGCTGAATGTATGTTTATTGAGAAATATCCTGATATTGTAACAGTTTATAGTATTGGAGATGTTTCAAAAGAATTATGTGGAGGACCACATGTTAATAACACAAGTGAACTTGGTCACTTTAAGATAAAAAAAGAAGAAGCAAGTTCTGCTGGTGTTAGAAGAATTAAGGCTATATTAGAGGAGAAATAAATGAGAAGTAAGAAGAATAAAAAGAAGAGTAAATTTAAAAAAATATTTATATTACCTATAGTAGTTATAGCACTTGTAATTGTTTCATGTATTTACTGTTATATATGTACGACTCCAGTAAATAAGAAAAGTGATAAAGTGACATTTGAAATAACATCAGGTTCTACAATAAAAGATATAGCGACTACTCTTAAAGATGAAGAATTAATTAGAAATTATTACTTTTTCTTAGCATATGTAAAAATAAATAAAATAAGTGGTATGCAAGCTGGTGATTATTCACTTGATAAAAATATGAGTTTAAAAGAAATAACTGATATTCTAAAAAAAGGAAGTAATGTTACTAATAAAGAAATAACTATAACTTTTAAAGAAGGAAAAACAATGAGATCAATTGCTAAAACAATAAATGAAAATACTACTAATAGTTATGAAGATGTATTTGAGGCATTATCAGATAATGATTATATTAAAACATTAATTAATAAATATTGGTTTTTAGATGATGTTATATTAGATAGTAATATATATTATCCTTTAGAAGGTTATTTGGCACCTGATACATATAATTTTAAAGTAAATGCTAGTGTAGAAGATATATTTGAAAAGATGTTAGATCAAACAAATAAAATATTAACTGAATACAAAAGTGGAATTGAATCATCTAATTTTAAAGTTCATCAAATATTAACACTTGCTTCAATGGTTGAAAGTGAAGGTGTTTCATTAGAAGATAGAAAAAATATTGCTGGTGTATTTATAAATAGATTAAATAAAAATATGGCATTAGGTAGTGATGTAACGACATATTATGCATCAAAAATAGAATTAGGTGAAAGAGATCTTTATATGTCTGAAATAAATAGTGATAATCCATATAATACTAGAAGTGCTAAAAATGCTGGTAAACTTCCAGTAGGTCCAATATGTAATCCTAGTAAAGGTGCGATTGAAGCTGTTATAAGTTACACACCAAATGATTATTTATATTTCGTTGCAGATAAAAATATGAAAGTATATTTTACTAAAACAGATGCAGAACATAATAAGAAAATACAAGAACTAAAAAAACAAGGTTTATGGTTTGAATATTAAAATTAACTTCGGTTAATTTTTTTTCTTATTAAATTTTAATGCAATATGGAAATATTCTCATACTTATTGTATAATCATATACAGATGAAGGCTTTAATATAAAAATGGTTGGAGGAAACTAATGAGCAATGAAATAATAAATAATGATAATGAAATAAATAATATTTTTGATAATATAAAAGATTTAGTTATAAATAGTAGAAACAAAGTTTATCAAACTGTGAATACAGAAATGCTTAATTTATATTGGAATATAGGAAAAGCAATTATGGAAATACAACAAGGTGATGAAAGAGCAAGTTATGGTGATGCCGTACTTGAGAAGTTATCTCAAAAACTAACTAATGAATTTGGCAAAGGATTTTCTAAAAGAAATTTAGAAAGAATGAGAAAATTTTATATTTGCTTTCCAATTGCGACAACAGTGTCGTCGCAATTAAGTTGGTCTCACTATTTAGAGTTAATTAAAATAGATGAAAAATCTAAAAGAAATTTTTATTTAAATGAATGTATCAATTCTAAATGGAGTGTTAGAGAACTTCAAAGACAAAGAGATTCATTATTATATGAAAGATTAACATTATCCGCTAATAAAGAAAAAGTATTGGAACTATCTGAAAAAGGACAAATATTAAAAACAAGTAAAGATTTGG
>OJMG01001819.1_pt1 | contig 19179 bp, 18 predicted proteins | sample 1597141 | NCBI WGS metagenome assembly OJMG01 (sample SAMEA2452119, study PRJEB22498) | human gut metagenome | biome: human feces; feature: human gut; material: feces | place: Australia | collected 2012 | reverse complement strand
CGTCATTTTTCTGAATCGGCAGGATCAGCTTGCCATCTTCCACCTTCGCGCCGTCGGCGTAATAGGTGCTGGACAAGTTGACCGTTGGTGCGCCGTAGGTCACTGTGCCGTACTCCTTGGGAGCCTCCAGTACAGGCAGAGTGGGGAGCGTCACAGTGTAGGTCTTTTCGTGGCCGTTTACAATGGTCAGCGCGGTTTCCTTAGTAAAGTCAGGCGCAGCGGCCTTGATGATGTTGCCAGTCGTGGTGAAGCTGCGCTGCTTCAGGGCGTAGTTCTTCGCGGCCTGCCCCATCAGGGTCACTGTGGCAGTGATGTTCTTGCCGTTGCCCACACTGGCATCGTCAAAGCTGGCGGTCACGGTGTAGTCTGTTCCTCGGTTCAAGGTCACGTTGTCGAAGGTCACGCTGGTAATGTCCGCGTTTGTCGTGCCATCATAGGTCTTATCTTTTACCGCAACTGAAAAATTCAGTGGGTACTTAGAAATTTCCGGTACCACGGAATCTGTTAATGTCCTATCGTATGAAGCACTTGCATCTGTCGGTGTAAATTTCACGGTATAAGCCTTGTTATCTTCTACCTTCGGATAAATACCAGATGCTGGACTACTATTTTCCGGTTCCCAGCTCCAGGTTCCGGCTACCAGTTGATTTGCACCATTATACACACCATAACCAGAAGCCAGGGAAACCGGAATCTGAGCAAGTGAAACCCCATAAGTCCCCTTCGCATCCCACTTTGGTGTTCCGTTTCCTACAATTCTCAGTGTATCCTTGGTAGACACATGAAGCGGTTGCGTTCTCTCAGACGCAAATGCATTCTCTTTCGCCTTTATTCTGCTGGTTACCTGATATCCATGTGCCGGATATAATCCCTGAATTTTCGTACCGTCAATCCATGTAAATGCTCCGTCTGAATCTGCATCACGGTATCCATACTCAATGTCATTTTCCGGATTCGTTCTGTTTATGGTAATCGTCGTACCGGTTATTTTCACCTCATTCTCAGTTATTGCAGCCGGTGCTGCCGTTCTTTTAAGAATCGTGATACTTTCAGGTTTTCCGGCAAATTTCTTATCCTTGTCGCTTGCAGCATACCGATAATAAACCGTACTCTCATGATCGGAAGAAATGATGTCTGTAATCGAAATTCCTGATTCACTGCCCATTTTTGCAGATGTCCAGTTTGGAGAGGTATTGGTTCCGTTTACAATCACATACTGTAAAGATGAGGAAATTGTGATTTTTTCCTTCCGATAATCAATATTCGGCTTGTTCGATTCTCCCGGAATCGCCTGTGTTTGCAAATCCGCCGCCAAAACCGCTTCACTGGCTGACATGGACGAGGATGCTTTCTTGCGAATATAGACTGGTACAGACCCACCATTTTCACGAATGTTATTCAGCAGCCCTGTCAGACGAACCTTACCACCCTGTCTTATCGTTGTCCATGACTGTGCATCCTTAGAAGCAGCATACTCCAGATCGCAGGAAGCTTTATTCTCTAAAGTCTCCTGTTCGTAATTGATAGAAACATCAGCAGCCTTAGGTGCCTCCTGCCGCACTTTTTCTGTCTGGAAATTTACATAGGTTACATCAAGAGATAATTTACCATCCTTTTTAATCATCAGTCTGACATGATATTCTGTGTCCGGAGTTAAATTCTCAATGGTACACTCATAGTTTCCGGAAGGACTTTCCTTAAGTAACGTTCCTTTCGAGAACATATCATCTAATGTCCCTGTCTGAGCATCCTCGCCGGAGGTTAAGAAAAACTTAACCTCTGCTCCGGGAGTTCCTGTTGCCTTAAGTGTAGCAGTCGCTTTTGTGTCAGAAATCGTCTTAATATCCGTGACAGCTGCGGAAGTGATACTTGCCGCATTATTATTAGAATATGTCTTAGTAGCTGGATCATAATATACCGTCTTACTGTACTTGCGGAAATGCGGGTAATCCTCCGTTCCGATCACCTGTCCCCACGTACCATCTGATCGATCACCGTTTAATTTATAGGCAATTTCTCCGGATTTCAGTTTTTCTTCGCTTATAGTAGTAATTCCACCCAAAGAACTAAAATCACCCTTTGTTGTCTCATAACAGTTCGTAAAAGTAGTCCTACGATCATTCGGGGTCTTAGTTCCTTCCAGTTTTCCTGATACAGCCAAGCAATTAGTCACCGTTCCTTTAGTCGACACTCCGTCTATAGAACTATATAAAAAATCTGTTCCTACTACAAAACAATTCTGAATTTTGACATCATACGTAGCGGTACGACACAACCCGCAAGTCCAATCACCTTCAAACACCAGCCCTATATTTTGTACACTCCCATGTTTAATCTTTGCCACCAGTCCCCACTTATTTGTATCGTCCTTAGCAGGTCGCAGTCCGGAAATTACATGGTAATTTCCCTCAATAGTCCCCTCGAAAGACCAAGTATTAGATTTGTCTCTAATGCTTGTCCAGTCATGTCCGTCCGGGATCTCAATATCCTTCATCAGCTTCAGATTGCTCTGATTAGAGATTTTACCATCATTAAACTGCTTTGCAAACCAGAAAAGCTGACCGGCATTATAAATCTCATAATATCCCTGCCAATTTTTGGGCTCCTGATATGCACCACATGCTTCACAAAATCCATCTGCATTATAGTGCTCATGACTACAAACGGTATCACCATAAAACATCGCAATTTCATTTGGTGTTATTGTCGAAATCGTCTCACCTGATTTTGTGATCGGATTGCCGTCATTTAAGCCCGGTACCGTCACCGAAATCTCTGTTTTATTCTTATTTTCCGGCAGATATACCGTCAGATGTCCCGTGTTCGCTTCATCATACGAAATCTGCATGGAAGGAATGACCATAGCTGCACTTTGACCTTCTTGATTGATCAACGGTTCACCATCCTGCTTGATCGTGATATCGGCTGCCTGTAATACCTGATCGCTCGTGATCGCCGTGGAAACAAATTTTAATCTTGTCTCATAAAGAGGAGTTGCGGCCTTCAAAGTGATCGTTGCATTCTTATCATCAACATCAGCAACGTCAGCTTCCATCCGATAAACATAGTCTCCAACCGTCACCGTTACCGTTACCGGTGTCCCTGGCGTTAATGGCTTCAGATAATTGGATGCCTTAAGTGTAACTTGATAATCGCTCACCTTCATCGTCCCTGCATTCCAGGTAATCCCTCCCACGCTGATTGTCACCGGATAAGTGCTTTCGATGAATCGTACATCCGCAATCGTGCCCTGAATGGTATAGTTTTTCAGTCCGGGATTTTCACTTTTCGGGAAATAATCACCGCCATTTAAGTTTACTGTGGCTTCATTACTGATAGAAATAGAGCCATCCAAAGTACCACCCGGCAACGATTGACCTGGCTTTACTGCGATACCAATGGCATACACTTCATTCTGATATGCAATGGCTAAAACCGTTCCACCTTTGATCGCAATATCACCATACTTGTATCCGCCTTCTACCGCTTTTGCTCCACCGCCGCCAGTGCCGATTGCGGCTCCGGGGTGTCTTCCTGCGTTCGTAGCATATCCTCCATAGGCTGTCACATTGCCACCATTGATTTCAATCCGATCCACGCAGCCGTTCGCTCCACCGCCAATTCCTGCTCCACCGTATACATTTTGAATATCCTTATAGTAGCTTCCATGTCCGCCCTTGGCATACACAGTTCCGTTGTTGATGATAATGGTACCGCTGCCGCCCTCTGCACTGCCGCCAATTCCTGCTGCCATCTCGCCGCCATAAGCTTTGATATCGCCTCCGTCAATCACAATCGTCCCCAAGGAACCATTTCTCCTGCTTGACGCACCAATTCCGGCGCCTTCTCCACCGGTTGCTTTTAAGCTTCCCTCTCCGCTGATCGTCAGGGTGCAGCCTTCCGGCACCTCAATAGCCGCACACATATCACCGCCCTTGAGTGTATTTGTTCCCTCCAGAATCAGATTCAGTTTTGCATTATTTACCAGTCGGATCGCCGGTACCCAGGTACTCGCTGTCTCATCGTTCTTAACAAGCGGTATCTGGATATCCAGATTTGAAATCGTGATTGTAGCCTCCACACCATTAACCAGAATAACATTGGTCGTACTGCTTCCCGTGATAGTCGCATCCTTATACTGTTCCAATGTGTTGCTGTTGATGTTGATACCGCCATTCGCAATATTATAAGTATCTGTTGATGCCAGCAAAGCGATTCCGCCGTCCATGCTGACCTCGATCTCCGGAAGCTCCACGCCCTCTGCCAAAATATACTCTCTCGGAAGAACCGGAAGATAATAATAGAAACCACTTTCATCTTCCCGGTTCTCATCCGGCTCCCAAGTAACGCTGATATCCGTCAGCACCGGGATATCTTCTGGGATTTCCTCATCTTCAAACTCATAATCCTCAAGAAAATCCCCGGCATTGCTGTCGGTAGCAATTTCCGAGTCTTCTTTCTTATCACTGTCGTCTGCTGCCGCTTTCTCATCTTCCGCGCCCTTATCGCGATCCGCATTATTATTCTGATGATCCACGTTCTTATATTCCACCACCGAAGCCTCGATCGTCTCCGGGAAATTCAGATAATCCTCAAAGTTTTCTCCGGCATCCGCAGGGATCTGAATATGCGCGACCTCCTCCGGTAATTCCGTAAATCCCGTGATCACTTTCAACTGTTTTGTAGGAACTGCAGCAAACGCTGCAGACGGTATGCATAACTGCATCGCCATCATTGCCGCCAATGCTGCAGATACGATCTGCCGTTTCTTCTTTTTATACCTCATATCCATTTCCCCCTGTTGTCATTATTTTCTTTATAGCGTGACGGTTTTGTTCTCTCCGGTAATATTTTTTATTCATACGTTTCCTCCTCACCTGATTCATTACTTTCCCTTTTTCCCTGAAGCAGCCGGGAGACTGCTTCCCCCAGCTGATGCTCTGTAATGGGCTTCACCCAAAAGTCATCCACCTGCAGCCTGTGGCTTTGGGGTTCAAATTCTGCCTGATCGCTGATCCAAAGAAGCGGGGCATCCCTGCTGTAGCCTCGTATGCTCATGCAGAAATTCATTCCCCTGGCTCCGTCCTCCATGACCACCACAGCGTCATAAGGGCCCTCCCGCTGCATGGCATAGACGCAGAATACGCCATTGTCAAAGCGGTCTACTTTGCCAAGCTTCATCAGTAACGCCGTTTCTTTTTCTTTCTGGCTATAACTGCACAGCGCAATTCGCATTTTCGCACCTCCATTTCCTGATGGGCTCCATCGCCTCATATAGCTCCTGATCGGAGCAGTCTGCCGGAAGAAACACAGGGATACGAAGCTGATACGCGATCAGGGCGAAGTTTTCATCATCACTCCACCAGACAAGCGGTACTTCCGGTGCCAGCTGCTTTGCCTGAATGGCAGCCTCCAATCCCCTTGCCCCGGTCATTGCGATGACAACCGCATGGTAGCGGCTCCGCCGCAGTGCCTGAGATAGCTGCTTCTCATTCCATAGCTCGTCGATGACAAGCTGTCCGTCCCCTTCAAAAAGGGAGCGCAGCCTGCTTTCAAACCATTCCACATTTCTTAGCTCCGTACAAAGTGCGATTTTCATGCTGAGCCTCCTTTCCTGAAAAGAAAAATTAAAAAACCAGACCTTCTCATCGGAAAGTCTGGTAGTATAATTAGAGTAGCATCTTGTCAAGAGAAATACAACCGACTTTGTTTAAGACGCAGGTTTCCTGTTTAAGACGCAAGTTTTTTCCTGCGGTTTTATGTTATACTCATATTGGATTATTGTGCAAAGGAGATGGTACGATGCAGATTGCGATTGTGGATGACAGAGCAGAGGACAGAGAAGAACTGTCTGCCTGCCTGGAAAATCATATGAAAAAGCATCAGCTGGACTATACGCTGACAGAATTTGAGGACGGAGAGAATTTTCTGAAAGCTGCCGCCCAGGTCAATTTTCAGCTTGTCTTTATGGACATCTATATGGAGAACATGGATGGAATAGAGGCCGCCAGAAGGCTGCGCCAGAAAAACAGGCTCTGTAAGATCGTTTTTCTGACCATTACAGAAGATTATGCCCGGATGGGGTACAGCCTGTCCGCCAGCTATTATCTGCTGAAGCCGCTTTCGCTCCATCAGGCAGATTTTGAAGAAGCGATGGAGCTGTGCCAGCTAAAACCGCCCTATGAAGTGATGACACTTTCGGTTATGGCTGACCGTCAAAAGCTGGAACTTCCCACAGAGAAGATTCTATACATAGATTATCAAAACCGTATGACACGGATTCATATGGCGGAACGCGTGATACCGGTAAGCGGAGGCTTTCAGGAGGTCACTGCCGCATTGCAGAAAGACAAGCGTTTTTTGCCCTGCTACCGGGGCGTTTTAATCAACATGGATTATATCAGCCATGTTGACAGTCAGACCTTCCATTTGATAAACGGCGAGGAGCTTCCGATTGCTCTCCGCAATGGAAAACAGCTGCGGGAAGCCTACCGTCAATATGTTTTCTCTGGAATGGGGGGTATCGTATGAGAATGAAGGAAATACACAGGCGTATTCTGGGTGGCTGTCTGGCCTGCCTTCTCTGCTTCACCGGCAGTATCCCTGCATTTGCCGCTGAAACCGCAACCCCAGCCAATGCCGATGAAAGAACGGAGATTCTGCCGGATTTAGAAAGCGAGGCTTCGGAGACACTGGATAACGGAACCCCGGAAACACCGGAAGAAGTATCCCTCATCCTTGTCACAGAAATACAAAATGAAGGCGAACTGCTCTCCCTGCCAGATTTCACCCTGCCCCTTAGAACCACACCGTCTGATGATGACCTGGAGGAAATTTATCAGCTGGCCCTTCAGTATCAAACCGTCTGCGCCACTGTATCAGCAGGTGAAGAAATCCGGCAGGAAACATTTCCTGTCTCATGGGATTTTTCGGCCATTGACCAGACCACTCCGGGCGAATATACCGCAGCAGGCCGGATTGAACTGCCGGAGGGGTATGCCTTTGGTGAAACTGTATTGCAGGAGCTTCAGATTTCCGTCCGGGTGGAAGAAATGCCGCCTGCTGTCATTACCTCCATAGAGCAATGGTATCCTTATACAGACGCGTTTGCGATTCAACAGGGCAGCGGAACCGAAGCACTGGAAGCATTGTTCGCTGCTTCCCCGTATTATCTGGAATGCTATGCGGAAAATGGAACCAGTTGCACCGCTGTGGTGGAATGGGATTTTTCCGGTATTGATCTGAATACTGTGGGACTGTACCATGCCATGGGAAAGCTGACCGCACCGGAAAACACTACGTTTGCAGAAGGAATTGCTTTCCCTGAAATCTCAATTCCTGTTTCTGTACAGGCTCCAGGCAGACCGGACATTAACTGCTTTCTGTCCGCCAGAGGAAACCTTCATTTTCCCTGGGTCACACCACCGGGGAATCTGGACAAGGTCAGCGTATGGCTGTCCGAAAATAACGGTTCATGGAACCGTCTGGAAAGTGGCGTTTATGTGGGTCAGGAAATGCTCTCGATTGCCACCCGTCTGCTGACGCCGGGCAGCAGTTACCACCTTCAGGTCGATTATGACGGCGGACAGACCGGCATCCTGTCCTTGACCTACGCAGATGAAATTGTCCTTGAAGGGTATCACGATGGCGACCGGGATGGAGGTGATGCAGGCGGCAATCCACCTGATACCATCATTCAGCCGCCTCCCGAACATACCGACGATCAGGATGACGGTTTCACAGACAGTCCCCCTACGCAGCCTTCAAGACCGCCTGCAACAAATGACGGTGGGATAGATTCCAATGATTCTGAAAAAACACCACCTGTCAGCGAAGAAAATGATCCTACGGATCATGAACCATCCCACAAGCCTTCCGAGCCATCCTTGGATGGAATGGATGATTCCGATGAACCGGCCATACCGGAAATCGAAGCGCCCGTTGTATCAGGTCAGCCTGAGGAAGATACCGCTTTGCAGCAGCCCCCTGAAGTGCGGACGATTGCCGACGCTCCAGAGCTTACCGCTCCCAATCCTGCCTTGAATCTTTCGGAAAACAGGAAAGAGCCGGTGCAAAGCGCTATGACCGTTCCCCCGGAAAGTGCGGATTCCAAAAAACCTGCTTTTTCAGAGTTCTTCGATGAAACCACCGACCGGATTTCCGGCACACGCTTTTTGATGATGCTGCAAACAGGGGAGCAAAGAGCCGTCTTTTCCAAACAGGGAATCACCATCAGCATACCCAAAGACGCCTTGCCGGAGGGTATCCAAAACGAAGATCAGATTGAAGTCATCATCCAAAAGGATACGGACGGCGGTTTTTCTTTTTCGTTTTCCATCAATGGAACTGCGCTCAACTCCCTGCCGGATGTTTCTGTCATGCTGCCCTATCCAAATGACCCGGCAGCCGGCACATTGTTCCTCGGTGATGAAAGCGGCGTGAAAATTCCCATGACCGGTTACGACGATGCGGCAAAAGCCGCTTCCTTTCAGATCAGCCATACAGGGACATACACCATTGCAGTAAAGGAAGATACCGCTTCCCTGGCACATGCCGCCGACACTGAGCATAGCCGGTCGCCCATACTCCTTTTGATTCCGGCTTGTCTGCTTCTTCTGTCTGCCGGTGAATTGTTCCTAAGGAGGAGGCGAAAATAAGATGGTATCTTCTGTGGTAAAAAAATATGCTGCCTTATGTATGGTCTGCCTGTGCTCATCCCTGTTTTTTCTTGGCCTGTATCAGTTTAATAATAAATATAGCCAGGACACAATTCAGGCGGCAAATGGGATTCTGGCGCTTTCTGAGGAAGAACTTCAAAAGTCACCGGTGCGCTTTCTGGTATCCGGCTGGGCATTTTATCCTGACGCGCTTTTGACCCCGGAAGAAATACGGGATGAAAGCCATTATATGCGCTACCTTTCCATTGGAGCGCAGACCAATTTCTCCAGCCCTGCAAACCCTTCTCCCTATGGCTGCGGGACTTACCAGATGACATTCTTCCTGCCGGAACGGAAGGAAGCGTATGCACTGGAAATCCCGGAAGTGTTTTCTGCTTACAACCTTTATCTGGATCATGACCTGATCCTGCAAATGGGGGAACCTGCACAGGGGACACCATTGGTTCAAAACCGCATGGTCACTTTTCATGGCGGAAAACCGTTCACACTCACCATAGCGGTCAGCAACTATGACCACTTTTACGGAGGGATTGTTTATCCGCCTGCTTTCGGAACGATGCTGGCGGTAAATACAACCAGAGGAATCCGGTTTGCATTCTGCCTGTTTGGCTGTACGGTTACCTTTGTCTGTGCGCTGCTGTCCTTTTATTTCAGCCGCCGGATGAAACAGAAAAATACATTCCTGTTCGGACTGATCTGCCTTGCCATGTGCGGCCTGTCATCCTATCCTGTGCTTCATATGCTGGCTGCTGTTCCCATATTCCCCTGGTACACGATGGAACTGTTCTGTATCTATCTGGTTACCTGGCTGATCGTAGTTCTGCAAAACCGGATATGCAGGCCGGGCTTCCTGCCTGCGGCCATCAGCAATGGGGTGGGCGCTGCGTTCCTGGTATATGCGTTTGTGTATGGCATGATGGCTTCCCATCTCTCCCTTGGAGCGATTCGTTTCTTCTCTGCATCGGTCTTTTGTTATAAGGTGGCATCTGCACTCTATCTGCTTATCATCGCTGTGCTTGCCATTCACAGAGGAGAAAAACGGAGCAGGCCGATCTTCTATGCTGCGGCAGCCGCAACCTGCGCCTTTATATGGGATCGCCTTCTGCCGGTTTATGAGCCGGTTATCGGCGGTTGGTTTGTGGAATGGGGCAGCTTTTTCATAGCAGCCGCCATCGGTTATTCCCTCTGGCGCGATGTGGTAGAGGGGTATGGAAACAGCCTGATTTTTCAGGAAGAACGCAAGCAGGTCGTCCGGCAGCTTTCTATGCAGATCGAGTACAGCCGTCAGGTTTCTGAAGCAGCGGCAGAAAACAGAAGGCTGATTCACGACATCAAACACCATCTGCGCACCATAGACCGCATGGCCTCTGAACGTGGGCAGACGGAGATCTGCTCCTTCCTGTTACAGGTAGAGGAACAGGTTGCGGCAACATCGGGGCACTCCCCTGCCCAGTTCTGCAAAAATCCCGTTGTAAATGCGCTGATTGAATACTACTACGGCATGGCGCAGACACAAGGGACAGAATTTCAAGTGCGGCTCGATCTTCCCGATCAGATGCCGCTTACCGATGTGGAACTGTGTACGGTGCTGGGCAATCTTTTGGACAATGCCGTTGAGGCGTGCAGCCGCCAAAAGCAAGGGGTGCACCGCATTTTCATTGCAGGCGAAACCAAAGGCAATATGTACTTTTTGAAGATTGAAAACACTTACGACGGTCTGGCCTTGCAGGAGGGAAAAACATTCCTCTCCCGAAAGGGTACATCTGCTGATCATGGAATCGGGCTTTCCTCTGTCCGAAAAATCATTGAAGGCCATGGCGGTGATCTCGATCTTGTTCCCGGTGAGGAATCCTTTCTTGTTGGAATTACAATACAGATGTAAAAACTGTTTTTTGAGGCGCATTCAGATACGCTCGTTGGGGCCACCCCAAACCCCGGCCAGCCCGCTTTTGCTGGTCTGGCGAACACGCCTTACGGCGTGGCTTTTCGCTCCCTTACGGTCGCTGTTCCTGCCACGAAAATATTGTTTTATACCTATAAATCGTCCTCTCACTGACATTGTTCCACTTTGCAATTTCTACCATTGTCATGTTGCGTCATTTTTTACAATAGCTTTCATACAATCGAAATACCGCTGTCAACGATGTCACAACATCCACACATCTCTCAAATGCTACATTCTCTTTTGCATGATCATAATATTTCTTTCTTATTTGTCCGCCCTTTCTGTGCTTAAATTGCTTTGGCAGCCAATTATCGTTATCTGCTTTCAACAAATCATACACATATATTTTATTCGGCTTTCCTAATCCCTGATCGCCTTTGGTGTACTGATACTTGTTGTTATCTTTAGGGCATAAAAAAAGCAGACACATGGAATATTTCCACATATCTGCTTCTTTCATTGCGTGTATTCAGTTTTATATATTTGCAACTATATACTTTTATAGTAATCCTTATGGATTAAGCCACTACTCCATATCCATATTGCTTAGCTGCCTGATCTGGTCTCTCCTGCTATAAATAACTGCTGTTACCTGAACTCTGTTATTTTCATCATCAACTCAATAGTAAATCAGGGAATTTTTAACAACAATCTCGCGTACTCCCTCAGTCCTCCATGGCTCTTCATCAATCAAGGCATGTTTTTTCGGAAAACTCGACAACTTAGTAATCTCTGCTTTCATCTTGTCAAGCAGATTATCTGCTGCATCCGGTGCCATTAGATCATTTGAAATATAATGCACTATCTCTTTCATCTGCTCTAATGCCAGCCTTGTTACCCTTACCTCATATTCATTCATGCACTATATTTCCGACTTTAATTGATTAAAAGCCTCATCAACAGATACAGAATCGTTCTTTTTTGCCTGTGCAAGCCCGGTCTGCATCATCGTATCAAATTCAGCTTGTGTTATAGAATCTCTTGTAACAAGTTTATCCGGAATATCAAGTGAAAATGGTACTCCATCACGCATAATAACCTGTCTGTAAGTCATATCTATGAATACAGATACAGGAATTCCAAGTCTGTCAAGAATTGCCTCTGCCTGCTCTTTTATATTCGGTTGAATTCGCGCTGTTACATTTGCAGTTTTTGTTGCCATAGTATGCACCTCCTGTTTCTTATAGTGTACCACCATGTATTGCTTTTTACAACACAAATATTTTTAACTGCTGCAGTCAATCTTTTTCCATCCAATTCAATGCGCTCTGTGCAATAACGTCATCATAAAAATCATCTTCCGAATCAGCATTATCATCTGTATCTGCCTGCTGTTGTATGATAGATATTGCATCTTTGTTAGCCTGCATAGCTGCCAGCATGCTGCCAACCATGCTCATAACCTCTTTGTTTGCTTCCTGCCTTGCTTCTTCTCTTGCCTCCTGTCTGATCCGCTCCTCTATGACAGCCATTTCCTCAGTTGATATAAATTGAGGTTCTTTCTTTTCCTTCGGTTCTATCAGTGCTTCCCGTCCAAAATGTTCTATATAATAAGTTGCCGCATCTATAAAGAACTGATTCTTTGACTTGAATATATCCATATCTAGTTCACTTAGAACCTTGTTAATATTAACATGCGCAGGATTAACATCACTTTTCTTAATCTTTCCTTCCGGTGCATCTGCCCAGGTGGTTAATCCCATATGCTCTTTTGTGTGATCAGCTCTTTCCACGATCAGTTCAGCCGCCGTATGTCCATGAACGGCATAATGCATTTTATTCTGAACGGTCGCATAAAATCTTCTCGTCGTTGCAGAATTTTTATCATAGTCAATGGCTGTCGCATACAGGTCAGTGATCTTCTGATAGAATTTTCTTTCGCTGGCACGGATCTCACGTATGCGCTCTAACTGCTCGTCGAAATACTTCTCTGTCAGATACGTTCCTCGTTTCAGCCGTTCGTCATCCATGACCCATCCTTTGATGGTGTAGTCCTTGGCGATCTGGTTTATCCATTTACGAAACTTCCTCAAGCTCTGAATCAGAATAAATCTTCTTGATATGCTCATTGATTGTACGAACATCCACATCGTACAATGTGGCCATCATTTTCTGTGTCAGCCATATATTTTCATCCTCATAGCGCATCTCTATGCTGTCCTGCCGATCACCTACAGAGGCAACATAGGTCAGGTATTCCGCTGCGCTTGAGCGGATGGTTATCTCATCTTTTTTCTTTGCCAAATGAAGTGCCTCCTTTAATCATCAAAATGCGTTTTCGCTATTGTGTTTAGCTGCTCAGCTATTTCCGCAAACGGTTGCATTGATTCCGGAGTCCTTCCGCACGGACGTACTGAAGGAAACACTAGATTCCAAGGGAGTGCTGATTGAAAACTCCGAGGTGGAGCTTGCAGCATTTGCGCTCCTGTTCGAGTTTGATGGCGACCAGAAGCACATTCGTCATGTGCTGTATAACTGCTCCGCTTCCCGTCCCGGCATCGAAGGAAAGACGAATGAGGATTCCAAGGAGGTGCAGACGGAGAAGCTGTCTCTGAAGGCGGTACCGCTTGCTAATGGTATGGTGAAAGCAAAGACCGGAAATACCACGGATGCTACCACCTATGCTGATTGGTGCAAGGCGGTATATGTGCCTGCGGCAGAGAGCGATGCAGCAACGCAGTCTGCAGCGAAGCCTGCAAAGGCAGTAAAGGAGTGATTGGATTATGAGTATGATTCAGAAGATTGAGATTGACGGAAAGCAGGTGCCCTTCAAGGTATCTGCCGCCATTCCGCGTATTTATCGCATCAAGTTCCACCGAGATATCTACAAGGATCTCGATGTGCTGGGAAAAGCTGTCGGAAACGGGGATGAGGGTTCCTCCCACCTCGATATGTTCTCCCTTGAGATGTTTGAGAACATCGCCTACATCATGGCAGAGCATGCAGATCCCACCATCCGGACAGCCCGGAGGAATGGCTTGATGAGTTCAGCACCTTCTCCATCTACCAGGTACTTCCGAAGATTATCGAGCTGTGGGGGCTGAATGTCCAGACGGATGTGGAGTCTAAAAAAACTTCACGCAACAGATCGGCCGATGACCACACCCTTGTTTCTGCTTCGCTGCGTACAGCTCGGCATCTCCATCCGAGACCTTGACCTTCTCACGATCGGTATGGTGAATGACATGTACACAGAAAGCGGCAATGATGAGTACAAAGGCTATGCGCAGATCGCTACACAGATGGATTTTGATGCATTTTAGCAGAATTTATGCATCTTATATAATGACAGTATATTGACATTAGACGCGCATTTGAGTATACTATACTTGAATGGAGGTGTCCTGTATGGCAACAACTAATTTAAATATTCGTACAGACAAGGCAATCAAGGACCAGGCGGAGGAAATCTTCAATGAGCTTGGTCTGAATATGACAACCGCTATAAATATATTCCTGAGAACCGCTATCCGTGAACATGGTATTCCTTTTGAATTAAAACTGGAAGTACCGAATGATACGACAGCCGCTGCCATTGAGGAAGGCCGAAAAATGATGAAGGATCCTTCTGCTCCGCGTTATTCCAGTATGGATGCGCTTAAGGCAGCTCTCGACGTATGAAATACGACATTCAGTTTACCAATCAGTTTAAAAAGGATTTGAAGCTTGCCAAAAAGCAAAATAAAGATCTTGATAAGCTGTTTGAGGTAATCGATATTCTGGCGAATGGCGGTACGCTGGATGCAAAATACAGGGATCATGACCTTACAGGAAACTACAAAGGTACGCGTGAGCGTCACATTGAACCGGACTGGCTGCTTATTTATGAGATTTGTGGAGATGTTCTTGTTTTGATGCTTTATCGCCTTAGTTCACATTCTGAGCTGTTTAAGAAATAATCCCAAAATCGGAAGTTAACAAAGGAGTACGAATAAATGAAAAAAGCAGCTATTTCTTCCATTATTGCTATTATCTTGGGATACCTTGGCACAGTATTTGGAGCCGAAATAATGAATTGGCCTCAGCTCGGTCCAATTCTTTCAATTGTTGTAATGGGGGCTGCAATCATTACCTCTTTGGAAAATGACAAATAATTGCATGGCAGCTTCCAATTTGTAAATCTCAATAGAATAGCAGTTTATTAGCATCGGTCGGAGAAATCTGATCGGTGCTTTCTTTATGCTCGGCAGAAATGCCGGGCAATTTTTATGCCCATTTTGCAGGGAGGAGGTGCGTTATGGCGGGAAGTAGAATTAAGGGTATCACGGTCGAGATCAGTGGCGATACTACCAAGCTTCATAGTGCCTTAAAGGGTGTCAATTCAGAAATCAAGAATACGCAGAGTCAGCTCAAGGATGTCGAAAAGCTCCTGAAACTGGATCCAGGCAACACCGAGCTGCTTGCGCAGAAGCAGAAGCTCCTCTCCAGTGCCGTCAGTGAAACAAAGGAAAAGCTCGCTACTCTCAAGACTGCTGCAGAACTGGCAAATCAGGCACTTGCGAATGGTGACATTTCCAAAGAACAGTATCGGCGATTACATCATCCTTATCTGTTACTACTTAAAATTACTGAAAGTCTCTAAAACAGAGATCAAATCATTCATCCGTGAATTTGAAAAGATTACAAGAGAATACGAATCTTCTGTAAACCCGAATGTTTCAGCTATTTCGATTCATCCTGATTTGTTCTCTCGCTTAAACATCTTAAAAAATTCCATATAATGCTTGCATATTTTACCTGCCTATAGTATATTATAGATAGCAATTGGGGTATGTGTTTGCGGACACATACTTGGAGGAGTCGGAGTGATCCGGCTCCTCTTTAATTTTTAATAAAAAAATGGTAGTCAAAAGGTGCACCTAATGACTACCATATTTTTATTCTGCCGCTTCCAACACTAATCCGGCATATTCTTCATCACCTATGCTTTCCAGTTTTCCTGCCACACGCATCGACAATTCTAAAAGTTTATCATCGTCGATATGTTTCATTGCCTTATGAATGCCCTCTATAACCTTTGCCCTGCTGTCACTATGGAAAATACATATCAAATTGGTTTCTTCAACTGTAAATGGATTATTCATATTCTTACATCTCCCTGTGTGTATTCTTTGATTTTTCCTGCTCTTTGGAATCTTTCTTGCCCTGTGCCACTTCCTTCTGGTTAGCTGCCAGACGCTCCTTTAAGGAAGTACGAACCTGCGGCTTTTCCGCCTGTTCTTTCATTTCTTCCTCACGATTGAATTTCTCCACACCATTGTTGAGCCTGTCATCAATCATGTTATAATTCTGCTCCTCCAGCTCCTCGATCTTGGCAAGCGGCTTATATTCTGCCAGCTTAGCAATCAGCTTTTTTGCCTGTCTTTCGCTGTCCTCGTCAATTCCCTCATCAATAGATGTCTGCAAAAAAATTTGTAATGGCTTTACATTGCCACTTCTTATATCATTTGCAATCATCTGAACCTGTGCTTCCCTGTCCGGCACCGAATCTCTGTATTCAAAAGTATCAATATCATAAGATAACTGGTCAAGCTCTGCCGCAAGTGTCTGTATCTTCTGCTCTTTTGTCTCCATATCAATCACATCTTTCTCCGGATATGCCGCAATCAGCTTTTTAATTGCGTCCTGCACCTTTGGTGTATCACGAAGCTCCGGTGTATAATTCAGGAAATCCACATCAATTCTCTTGCCGCTTACAATGTCTGCCTGCTCATCTTCCCATTCTTCAGTCCCCTCGATGTGCATATTTACACCAATAGAAGGAATCCCATGCATACGGGAAGGATCAATGGCATTGTAAAGTTTCATAGCTTCCTCTATCGTTTCAATGCACTCATGGTATTCGCCCATATTGTGAAATTCTCCACACTCAGCAACCGTAAATGTAATATGGACTGTCTCTGGCTCAATCACAGGCTCTTTTTCCAGTTCAGAAAGCACTTTTTCTTCTGATACAAGTGCGTTTTGTTCCTGCACCACTTCTCTCCCCTGCGTGACAAGCTGATTGTTGATCTGCTCCTGCTGTGCCTTCTCCTGCAGGTAAGTTTCCACCTCTGGAAGATAAGTCTCCAACGTTCCGGTTCTGCCCTCTGTAATCGGGTTAATATCCACCTGAATACCAGCGATATAAATGCTGTCCTCATGAAGCATATTGAAAAGGTCATCTTCTCTGGTGGCGCCTGTGTATTCCACAACCACATCCAAATCCGAATTTTCCTGCTCAATACCTCTGCATCGGCTCCCGGCTACCACTACATCCACGATTTTCGCATCCAGACCGTATTCATCAATCTGCGACTGCACATAAGCATACACTGTTTTTTCTATATCGTCCGCACTCTGTCCGTCCAGACTATGAAACAATTCTTCTGTCTTTGCCCGGAAATCTGCAACCACATCCGGATTGTTCTCTCTGAATTCTGCCTGCTTTGCTTCCAAATCTGCCTGTTCCACTTCCTCGGCTTTCTCCGAAAGTTCCTCAAAATCAACAATCTCTGCTTCGGAACCTGCATACACCTCGCCCTGCAAAAATTCATCACGATAATACTGCTCTGTGACCGCTGAAAACCTCGGTTCTTTCAAATCTGCAATCACCATATCCATTGCACGCTGAATCGTAATATCCGGGTTATCGTAGACACCGCCATCCAGTAAATGATACTGCTCATTCAGAATGGAATAATCGTATCCCTCATCACATTCATGCATGAGGATATAACGGTCTGCGATATGAACCGCAAGCTCCGTCTCTATCTCATTTTCCTTTCCCTCCAGTGTCAGCATGAACTTCGGCAGTTCTGTAAATCCAAAAGAATCTACAAAGTGTGCGCTGTTTTCTCCGTTCTCATGTAATACCACAATATCGCTGACCGACAGGGAATGTGCCTTGTAATCTGCCGGATGGTCAATATTGAACTTTGTATAGATTGCTTCCAGTGTTTCCGATTGTGTCTGTCCCTGCAATTCTGCAAGTTCTCCCATATACACGAGCTTATAATTCTCCGGTGATACAGCATCAAAATTGTCCTTGGTTATTCCCATACGCTTCAGGCTTTCCGTTCCCTCAAAACGAAATTTATCCAGTTTAGAATCATCCTTTAACTGATAAATGCCATATTTATCGGTATTTCCATACAAGAGCTGTGCTTCCCTGTTGGAATCACTCTCTGTAATTTCTTCCTGCATCATCTGGAGCTTTCGTTCATTCAGCCAGTCTCCCTTTTCAATACCGCACATCCCGTCATGTTTCTCAATCTGTTTTCTGTCGGATACAGTAGTCTCTGAGCCGTCCGTATGCAGAAGATACACAGGCAGATCATGGTCAAATAGTTCTATTGCCCTTTCCTGTGTCAGAGGAAACATTTCATTCCATGTATAGCCATATTCCTGCATTTCGGATATACTGATCATGCTATCCGGAAGTGCGTCGATTTCTGCCTGTGCATCAATCATTGCTAATGCAACATCCTGATTTCCATCCACTTCCTGTGCATAGATATGTTCTGCAAGCTCCCTTGTTTTCTCCATATCTCCCAGTTTGAACGCATAGTTGACAATCAGATTTCTCTCATCATCCGAAAAAACAGGCTGCCCATGTTCCAGCCTGTGAATAATATGCTCTGCCTGTTGCATGGCAGACAGCTCCACCGCATCCATCAGTCCTGCATCAAAATCGTACTCAAAATCCCATAAATCCAGTATATCCGTATTTAACCCCATACTGGATGCGAGCAAAGTTATCTCTGCGCCACGTCCGGTCAGATATGCAAGGTAATCTCCGTCCCACGCATTTTCATCGAGTGCCGCCATATCTTTCAGTAAATTTCCGACATCCTCCCGTGACAGATTTGTGATTTTTAAGACTTCCCATTCACTTTCAAAAGCTGACGCAAACTTCACAATCACATCATTGGCATTGATCGGTTCCATTGCCTTATCATAGATGGCTTTCTGCTCTTTCATATCAAACAGTTCATCGGTATCCGTGTTATAGCGGACATCCAGATGATACTCGCCATACTCCCTGGTATCCTGATTACCGATTTCCGTAACCCATGCACCCTTACTCTCCAGATATGCCGGAATACTTAATTTATCATTCTCAGTCATTGCAGACAGTGCCTGCATCAGTTCCTGTCTGTCCATCCCATAGACATCCAGCAGACTAAACTCCGAAATGTCATCATTTTGTATGAGCAGGATGCTTTCCTTTGTCTGCTCCTGTAATACTTCCCTGTCCCTTCGTATTTCCTCCAACTGTTCCTCAATCCCTGTGATCAGCTCCGATGCCGTCCTGCGAATGGTGTCCATAGCTGATTTCAATTCCTTTGTATCCCTGCCGCTGCTCCATCCGGCAATGCATCCGAAAGAATACTCTGAAGTATCTACTCCGAAGTGCTGGCATACGGTATAGGCAATACTCTCCGCTTCCACCTCTTTCGTGTTCCGGTCTTTTCTTACCTGCTCGTCCTGTTCCACCTCTTTATTATGCAACATGGAATGAGCTACCTCATGAATCATGGTCTTTAAGGTCTGGCTCTCACTCATATTCTCCTG
>OJMG01001816.1_pt1 | contig 19194 bp, 13 predicted proteins | sample 1597141 | NCBI WGS metagenome assembly OJMG01 (sample SAMEA2452119, study PRJEB22498) | human gut metagenome | biome: human feces; feature: human gut; material: feces | place: Australia | collected 2012 | reverse complement strand
TTATTATGCCAATAAAAACGAAGCCGACCTCAAAAAAATCTTTTGGGTCGGCCTCATCAAGTCGGTATTAACGAATCAAAAAGCTAGCTCATATAATGCGATGACATCAGATAAAGATACATTCTTCGGATTTCCAGGAGTACAAACATCTTCCATTGCCGACTTAGCCAAACGTTCAATAGAATCTTTATCAACACCTAATGATGACAATTTCTGTGGTATTCCTACTCTTATTGCCAATTCACGGACAGAATCAACAGCTGCTTGAGCTTGTTCCCGCAAAGACATCCCCGCAGTATCTACTCCCATAGCAATCGCGATTTTTGCATATTTCTCAATTGAAGCCTCCATATTAAATTGCATTACATATGGAAGGAGCAATGCATTTGCAACTCCATGAGGGATATCAAACAACGCACCTAAAGGATGTGCCATTCCATGGACAAGTCCAAGACCTACATTAGAGAACCCCATACCGGCCACATACTGCGCCAAAGCCATCTTTTCCCGGGCTTCCATATTCGCACCATCCATAACGGCATCAGGCAAATATTTAGCTATTAATTTTATCGCTTCCAAATGCAGCATATCTGTCATTTCCCATGCTCCACGGGTAATATAACCTTCAATTGCATGTGTCAATGCATCCATACCGGTTGCAGCTGTCAACCCCTTGGGCATCGAAGCCATCAATTCTGCATCAACAATAGCAATAACTGGTATGTCTTTGGGATCTACACATACCATCTTCTTACCCTTTTCCTCATCAGTAATAACATAATTAATTGTTACTTCTGCTGCGGTTCCTGCTGTTGTCGGCAAAGCAATCACTGGAATTCCTCTATTCTCTGTTTCAGCTACACCTTCCAACGAAACGACATCAGAGAAATCAGGATTAGCAACAATTATACTGATTGCCTTAGCTGTATCAATTGCCGAACCACCACCAAGTGCAACAATAACATCAGCCTTACATTCTTCAAAAGCAGCCAAACCAGCTTTAACATTAGCCACTGTTGGATTCTGTTTCAAATCTGTAAATAGACTGTAAGGCAACCCTGCCTCATCAAGGAGTTCTGTAATTTTTGCGACAACTCCAAATTTCACCAAATCTTTGTCTGAGACCAACAATACAGAAGAATATCCTCTTCTTTTAATCTCTTCCGGTAAAATTTTACGTGCTCCCGCCCCAAAATAGGACATTTCATTTAAAACAATTCTATTCATGGCTCAAAATCATAAATTGAAAACGCGTTTTAACTCATCCATTTGTTCTTCACTCATTCCTTTTGGAACAAACCCCATTGAACATGCTGACTCATATATTTTTGCGGATTTAGACAAAGTATCTATCATATCGAACGGCTCAATTAAATCTTGTCCGATAGCGACAGCACCATGTTTCTCCCAAAGAACAACATCATATTCATCAAGCAATCGAATTGTTTCCTTTGCCAAAAGAACAGATCCTGGCAATGCATAAGGGACAATACCGACCCCTTTAGGACAAAAAGCCCGAGTTTCTGGAATCATACTCCACAACAGTTTTGACAAGACATCCTTTTTCAAAAAAGGTTCATGGTGAGTCATTGCCACCAACTCAATCGGGTGTGTATGAATTACTGCCCTTTCTTTTCTACCTGATTGTATGAAGTAATTATGAATTAATAAATGAGATGGCAGCTCCGATGTTGGACGAATGTCTTTTTCTGCAATGATTTCATAATAAGAACCATCATCAGAAATCCGTATAATCGATGCATTATCCATCAGATCCCGACTTACATATCTCATTCGCTTTCCAGTTCCTGTCACCACAAAATAATGGTTTCCCAAAAATTCCACACGTTCAGGCAACTCGATTCTTTCGCTGATGGGTTTAATAGCACGTAAGGCATCATCCACAAATTCCGTAATATTATACGAAATATTACCACCATTACGTTCTGCCCAACCTTTCTCCCACAAGTAGCCGGCTACTTCACTAACTTGTGACAAAACTGTCTGTATATTTTTATTGTATTCCATTATCAATCTTATTTAAAACAACGACGGGAAAAATATTGAAAAGACTAAAATCATCAAACCAGCCACCAATACCATAATAGTACTGCGCGCACATCCTTTCCATTCTTTCAATAAAATACCCCAAACATTCGAGAACACGACATTCAAAGACATCAAAATACTCCATGAAAAAGCCAATAAAATCGGAGATGAAATTAAGAATGTTTTTCCTAATTCCAATCCAAAAAATTGAGAATACCATAGCACTCCTGCCAATGCACAAAAAAGTACATTATTTACGAAAGTCGGAATTTTAACAGAAAAGTATTCTTTACCTGTTTTATTTTTCACATTTTGATAAATACAATAAGATGCATTTGTCAGGAAACCACCAACTGTTACAAGGAAAATCACAGGAAGACCCGCAAACAAAGGCGTTGCTCCTTCATCTATAAAAGCTTTTTTTATAGCGCTTCCGGCATCGAGTCCTAAAGCGAAGCATGCGCTCATAACACCAGCCAACAACGCAACCAGCAAGCCTTTTGTCAAAGCAAAATCTTTTATTGCCTGTTTTTTCTCTTCTTCAGACATGTTTCTCGAACGCAAAGTTCCGGCATAACCAATAACAGCAATACCGGCCAATGTAATCATCACTCCAATTAAAAGTATTAATCCGCTTCCTGACAATAAATCAGTACCAGCAAACAATGCAGGAAACAATGTTCCGAAAGCAGAACAAGTACCTAATGAAACCGATTGCCCTAAAGCCACGCCCAAATAGCGCATGCTCAAACCGAAAGTCAAACCACCAATACCCCAAAGAATACCATATGCTATCGATTTCCATGCACCACCACTACTCAGCAAAGCAAGAGCATCAGCATTATCAGGCAAAGCTACCGCTAATCCGATCAATGGGAATACGATCCATGCGAATATACCTTGGACCAACCAAAAACTTTCCCAGCTCCAATTTTTAATTTTGTTTATAGGAACATATGAACTTGATTGTCCGAAACTACCGACAGCTATTATCAACAAGCCAATTAATACTTCCATAATTAATTATCGTTTTGACGTTACTTCTTTTTCATATGTTTCCACATCCGAAATATATTCCTCTGCAACAGGGACATTATTCTTCATGCAGAAATAGTTGTATACATCATTCCATGGCAAAGCCTTTGCTTCTTCCAATAATGCCAAACGTTCAAAGTATTGTTCATTGGCTTCATATTCACGGAGTTTGGCGATTGGAGCCAACAAAGCTTGCAAAAATGCCTTTTGTGTAGCTCGAATACCAACTACATAAGCACCTATACGATTGATTGAAGCATCAAAATAATCCAATCCAATATTCACACGATTCAAAGCATCAGCCCATACAATTTCCTGTGCCAACATTTGAACAGCATCATTCAAAATAACGACATGGTCACTGTCCCAACGAACAGGACGGCTTACATGTAACATTATTTCAGGAGAATACAGCAACAATGATGAAATCTTGTCATATGTTTCTTCTGTCGGATGAAAATGTCCCATATCTAATGTTGCCATCAAACCATTTTGAACAGCATATCCCATATAGAATTCATGAGAACCGACTGTAAAACTTTCCAACCCAATACCGAATACTTTGCTTTCTACTGCATCTTTTACATTATCAAATTTATACTTGAAAATTTGATCCAAAGAATCCTTTAATAAAGAGCGATAATAATATCTGTCAACTGTTACATCCTTTGAACCATCATGAATCCATAAATTATGACATGCCTTATCACCCAACTGACGTCCCATTTCATCCGCAATTCTACGACTACGAATTGTATGTTCTATCCAAAAGTCACGAATATCTTTGTTTCTGTTTGACAAACTTAAATTTCCACTTTTTGGATGAGAAAAACTGGTACTGTTGAAATCAAGCTTCATATCATTTTCTTTAGCCCAGTCAATCCAACTTTGGAAATGCTCCGGTTCAATTTGATTACGGTCTATTTTTTTACCGTTAAAATCACCATAGATAGCATGAAGGCTCAAACGATGTTTTCCAGGAACCAATGTGATTACCTTTTCGATATCAGCACGCACCTCATCAATATTTCGGGCTTTACCTGGATAATTTCCGGTTGTTTGAATACCTCCTGTCAAAGCGCTGTCAGAATATTCAAACCCAGAGACATCATCTGTCTGCCAACAATGAAGCGACAAAGATATATTTTGCAAGGCCTCAACAGCCTTATCCGTATCAACCCCTAAAGCTGCATAACGCTCACGGGCCATTTCATACTTTTTTTGAATCAATTCTTGTTTCATGATAAATCTATTTTAGAGTAGTTATTTCTAGAAATTTTTCATATCCTGCTGCCCATAACTCTGTTTCAGACGGCATGTAAGTCTTCAGATTCACAGCTTTAGCTATTACTTCTCGCATTTCCGATAATGTCGAGAACAAACCAGAACTTTTAGCTTGAACCATTACATTACCAATTGCTGTCGCTTCTGTCGGACCGGACAACACTTCTTTTCCTATTGAATTAGATGTCATTTGACACAGTAGCTCATTCCGTGATCCACCACCAATAATGTGTAATCGTTCTATCGGGAAGTCTGCAAAAGACTGGAACAAATCAAGCACTTTCCGATATTTCATTGCAAGACTTTCAAAAATCAAACGAACAAACTCAGCATCAGTTACCGGTTCCGTCTGATGCGTATTTCTACAATATTCTTTAATCGCTTCTACCATATTTGAAGGATTAACAAATAATGCATCATCAGGATCTATAAACCTCTCAAACGCAGAAACAGAACTAGCCATTTCAACTAACTGAGGATATGTATAATCTTTTCCTTCAAGCCGCCAAATTTTAAGGCATTGTTCCAGAATCCACATTCCCGTAATATTCTTTAAGAAACGGATAGAACCATCGATTCCACCTTCATTTGTTATATTACATTCTTTTGCGTCCTCTGTGACAATCGGATTATCAATTTCGATACCCATCAATGACCATGTTCCAGAACTTAGATATGCAAAATTTCTATCCAAAGCAGGGACAGCCGCAACAGCAGAAGCCGTATCATGCCCAGCAACCGCAACAACTGGAACACAAGACAACCCAACTTCCTCAGCAATGCTTTCTTTCAATGTTCCAATAACAGTACCAGGCATAACTATTTTGCCAAAATTATCCGATGTCAGATGAACAGACTGCAACAGTTTTTCATCAAAATCCCTTCTGTTCACATCCAATAGCTGAGATGTTGAAGCAATTGTATACTCTGTAACAATTGACCCTGTCAGCAAATAAGACAATGCATCAGGTAAAAACAGCACTTTAGAAGCAGCATTCAATTGAGGAGAACAATTTTCTTTCAAAGCGTATAGCTGAAACAAAGTGTTGAAGTTTAAAAACTGTATACCAGTCCGTTTATACAATTCTTCCTGACTCATCTCATTCTCAAAAAAGTGCTTGGCAGCAACGACTGAATGTTGATCACGATATGAATAAGGCAAACCAAGAATAAGTCCATCCTTACCGATCAACAAAAAATCCACTCCCCAAGTATCAATTCCTATTGAATCAATACACACATGCTCGCGAGCCGCAATCCTCAAACCTTCTTTAATGGAATCAAATAAAGAACAAATATTCCAGAAACAATGTCCGTCTATTTCTACAATTTTGTTACTGAATCGATTTAGTTCTTTTATTTGCAACCCATTTGCATCCACAGTGCCCAGAATAGTTCTACCACTTGTCGCTCCTAAGTCAATTGCTATATAATGATGTGCATTCATAGTTAATAATATTTATGTCACAAAATTATTTGGATTACACTTTCTGCAATTTCATATTTTGATATAATTCTTATGAATTTTGGCAGTTATCCATTATTCTGTCAAGAATCTTACAGGTCCCATCAGTCCAGAATAAGTTGTTTCAACAGGTGCATAACGTCCCAACAGACTGCATTCATACTGCATATCATAATTATTGTTCACCAAATTTCCGACTCTCACCCTTATCACATTTTCACCACGCTTTAGGTTTGTTACGGAATATTGATAAGGAGCCCACAATCTTGATCCACAATCTTGATTATTAATCCAAACTTGTGCGAAATGATTTACACAGCCCAAATCCAACAAAACTGAATCAGGAACTTCATCCAAATGAAATTTTAATTCATAATCAATAATACCGCTAAAATTAGACGGCAATTCCTTCCAATTTTTCCAGTCTACTAATTGTTTAGGTGCAATTGTTTTAGGATAAGACACAGGATTCTCCAATTTTGGCTGTACATCTCGTGGCAAAGAAACAACCCATTGCCCATCTAATTCCTTTAACACCTTTTTAACGGCATATTCCTCCATTTTTCCTTCCGAAGAAACAGTCGGGTCAATGACAAGCCAGAATCCTTCATTCGGCAAAAATTTCAAACGGACTTGTTCATTAGCCCCTACTGATTTAGAACAAACAGATTGAATATTTCCATTTTCACAATTCCATTTTGACACCTTTCCAGTAATTCCCAAAATTTCAATTTCCGAAATAACTTCTTTATCTCCATTATTAGCTAACCAGAAAAAATGTCGGCCATCAACAATGCGATGCTGTTGCAACATATCGAACTCACCGGAAATAAATTTAATATGAGATCTTAATTGAGTTGACGGTGATTTCAATTCTGCAACCAAACCATTCGTTAATTGTTTAAAGTTAGCTTGCTTCTGCAGTTTTTCCATCATTTCGGTCATCTCCATATCATTCATGCCTTTTTCAATTGAACCCTTTGGTAATTGCCCTAAAGCATATACCCTTCCTCCATTTTCAGCAAACTCCACCAATTTTTCTGCCATTGTTAAAGACATAACCGCCATTGGTGGAAGGATAACTGATTTAAACCTAAAATCATTGTATTCCAACATATCATCTGAAACACTCATTTTATCCATATAATATTTGTCAGCCACCAAATATTCTATACGATTGAATGCCAAATCTCTCAATGCCTCACTATAGACTCTATTAATTTCTCGAACTTCCGGATCAAACAAATTATTCAGGACTGTTACGTTTCCTCCTTGTGGTCCCCACAAGTCTTTCGAATTACCCCATAACACCCATGCACTACTCAACGGATTAATAATCAATACATCTGGAGCCACATTTCCTTGAGATGCAACAAAACTTGCCCTACGGATAAAGTCTGTCCACAAATGCAAATAATTCCACATCGGCAATTGTGTATAATAGTCAGGAGTCCAAACATTCCCTCTTAAATTACGACATAAGAATGTACCGTGCGGGACAATATGGCTTGCACCCCATGCAACAACGGAATTAACTCCTGCTTTCAAATTTTTAGGTGTTAAGTCTCCCCAGCCACCGGCTCCCATAAATTCAAGTTCTAACCGGCGATTTTCAAATGCTGCAACAGAATGGCTTTCCATCAAATCATGTGGATCATAAATCTTCATCGTCAAGGCATCTGTTCCCGGCAAAGAGAAACGACGTTGCATTTTCATCAAATCTCCCACACAACGGGCAACCCATTGCAAACTTTCCTCCCAAAAATTTGACACATAATAAATATCCTTCTGCTGCAAGTAATCATTCATTGTTCCAAAGAAATCCGTATATAAATCAGAAACAACATCCATGTAGTCATAACGAGCTTTTGCAAATTTTCCTTCTGCATCACGATCTATGACAATAGGCATCATCATTCGGATATCGTTATTTGTCTTTTCCTTATAATATTTCGGCAACTGTATAGACCAAGGCAACGAACCGTATCCCCCTTCGTTATCGCAAATGCATCCAGGCATAACCGCCTGCAATTCTGCCAATCCGAATTTATCCACATATGGCTTATGCGCCAACTCAATAAACCGTTCAGCACCTCGTTTATCCAAATAGTTTACACTTCCTCCTGTATTTTTAACGAATGTATATACACGATAGCTACCGTCAGAAGGAGCAGTCCACATAAAACCTTTCCCTTCTCCGATCATCTTAATTGTCGAACTCTTAATAATGGCTTCATAATATGGATCGCCTGACGGCTTTTCATATTTATAAAACTGTTTAACTTGGAAATCCACACCACTCAACAACTTTTTATCGATATAGGCATTGCCCTCATCATAGAGATCACCCTTCTTATACCACCAAGCTATGTCACCATCATATATCGGTTTATCTGGTATCAATCCAATATATATTCTTGTACCGGTCGGCAAAATTTCATTTATAGCCACAGTCGGTTTATCATCCTCATATTGTCCTTCTGGGAAATATTTTGAATTAATCAAACGACCTTCCGGACCATTTTCACGAATCTCCACTGTAAACCCACTCTTTGTTCTTGTAAAGAAAAACGTAGTCATAACCGAGACTTCCGACAGCCACGATTCCTTGACAGTCAATGTTTGCCCCAACGATTTGACACCCTTTACATCATACGCTAACAATCCTGAAGGTGGAATATTATCTTCCAATGAAGTGTATTTATATTTTATCGTATCTGTTCCGTTCTCAAGACGAGCGGCCATTGTAAAAAATGATTCAGGCAATTCAACCGTTTCCCCCGGCTTCACATCCTTTACCGCAAATGTCAAAAATTCATAACACAATTCAGGATGACCGTCCACTACACGACCTTTTGCCTGTCCACTTGGCCACATATATTCATCATTATAACCAACATATGCTTTCTTTTCTTTTGCCATCTTCACAATGTCATCAATAGATGTCAACCATTTTTCAGTCATCCATTCATCATCAGGAAGCCCCTGATTGGGAGTCATCGCATGTTCCAACCCCGGAGTGTTTTTCAACAATTCATACATAGAGATACGACCATGAATATAACCCAAGTTAAATCGCTGTTCCAACATATTTCCCGCCATTTTCTGGATTTTCTCACGATTCAAAGGTTCGTCCCAAAACCAAAACAGATATGGCGCATAAATCATATCAGGATTGCTAAATTCCTGTTTAACTTGCTCATAAGTGTCTGTTTGCAAATCGCCCCAAGTCGTTCCACATTTTTTCTCTTCTTGTGTTTTTTGACATCCTTGCAATACAAACAAGGACAAACATGCCATTAAGATTAACTGTTTTTTCATTTTTTATAGTGTTTATCGTTAATTCAAAGTATTACAGAACAATTTACCGGCAACTTATAGCAGCTTCTATCGTTCTTTAACTTAAAGTATAACAGGCCTTGATTATTTATACCACACTCTACCAACAAACAATCAAACCACTCCTACAAATTAAAAATCTCATCGTTACACCCAATTATTAAAGAACAATTCTCGCGTGTAAGCAGTACACTATTTAAAAACAAAGATATTACAGACAAAATAATAACATTTCTATTTTTTGATATAATGATTTCATTTTTTGACCATTAACACACAATTTACGCAACTGCCAAAAATAGTAATTAAATAGTCATTTTTTACAATTATATTGATTCCCTATTATCTACATTTGCAACAAATCTAACATAATTAACATTTTCAATATGAAAGCACGAACTATTTTACCTGCTTTATTGGCACTATTATTGGGTACACAAACAACATTTGCTGCCAAAAAAAGCACAGCCAATTCTCCCCAAAACGGAAGAGCGGGATTCGACTATTTTATTGGCCTTGTAGGAAATCCGTCAGCTATTGAAGATATCCGTTGGGATGACGAACAGATGCAAGGTCTAAAAGACTTAGGTTGCAATATGCTCCAGCTTAGTTTGGCCTGGGGCGGCAAACCGGACAACGAGGTTATCAACATTGAAGATTTGGAAGATCCTGTTCAAATTGAGAAATGGAAATACCGTGTATCTCAATGTAAGAAATTCGGGTTCAAGCCCCTTGCCCATTTCGGCATCCCTAGAATGTTGAATTTTGACCCTGTTAAACCTGCATGTATATTAGACCCTGAAATTCAACAAAAATATGTAGGTCTCATTAAGAAATTTATGACTACATTTCCTGAAGTAAACGATATTCTGGTATATACTTTTGATCAGCAAGCATGGCTATGCAGTGAGTTTGGTCCATGCCCCCGATGCACAGGTATTCCATTGAGTGAACATTTGCCTCAATTCATCAACTTGCTAAAATCAACAATGCAGGAATGTCGGCCTAATGAGCAGACAATGCTTTGGTGGAAACCTTGGGAATTGTCAAAAGGACAGACAATCGGAATCATTAAAAACATAGATCCAAAAGGATTTGGTATTATGCTTAACTCTTCTACCAGCAATGAAGTTTATCCATTTAACGACGGTTCTCTAAAATCTGACTTAGGAGTAAAACGCTTCATCCAATATGCTCGTGAAAGAGGAATTCCAGTTATCGGAGAATTCGACCATACCTTATACAAAGATCTTTATCGAATCAACGACTATTTCCCCCGTCTCATTTATGAACAGATGGAAGGATGGAGAGAATTGACTGGTGTCGTAGGTATTAAAGAGTATTATGGATTTGCACCTTCAACTTACTCCGTGAACTATGCAATGCTTAAAGCATGGGTTAAAAACCCAGAAGCTCCGGTAGAGGATTTGTTAAAAGAAATTGCCGCACCTTATGGCAAGAAATCCGCTCCGTATATGATTCAAGCATGGGAATATGTTGCTCAGTCAGTAGAAGCATTCCCATGGGATGTCACTTATCTGATTGGTCCGCTTGGTCTTGACAAAAGCGAAATAGGAGAACATGATTGGGATGTAGTCCGCATTGTAAACGGAACTTGGGATACGCCTATTTGGGAATCAAACAGACGTGCAAACTTCATGCTTACAGATGCAGATTATGCACATCCATGGGTATTTGAAGACATGGGATTAAGATTACGAGATGCAGCAGAGCTCAAGATGAAAGCTGTTGAATATTTTGACAAAGCTATTGCTCAAAACGAAGGAATGGTAGAAGATATTAAAATGCAACGCAACAGCATTGCCGAAACAGCAAAATCTATCCGTGGTAAGAGCAACCATTATCTACTGACCATTGCGGCTCAAGATGCAAGAACTGTACAACACGATGAAAAACAATTTGCCATTGTATGTGAACGTATTAAAAAATTACTTCAAGATGATATCGACAATGGCTATGAAATGGCAAAGACTAAATTGGCAGAATTCAACAAAGATCCCAAAGCATGGTTGAAAGTCAACTTCAGCTACAGCACATGGCGTCATGAGGCAATGCCAAGATGGGACAAATGGATTACAACTCCTTAGTCTTATAATGCCAATAAATTAGATTTATGATGTGAATATATGGTTTGAGAAAAAGGAGGAATCGCACTATAGGCTCCTCCTTTTCTTTTTAAAATTTAATACAATTATGAAACAACAAACAAACGTCGGCCTTGTCGGTGTAGGACTCGACACATATTGGAATCAATTCGAAGGCTTAAAAGACAGACTCGAATCCTATCAAAACGAAATAGCCACCAGAATGCAATCTCTGGATGCAAATGTTATCAATACAGGCATCGTTGATAGCCCAGCAAAATCTATAGAAATAGCAGACAGAATAATACCAGAGAAAATAGACTTGTTATTTATCTTCATCTCAACTTATGCCCTGTCATCAACCATTCTTCCATTAGTTCAGCGACTGAATGTGCCTATTATTATTTTAAATCTTCAACCAGTCCCAGTCATTGATTTTCAATATATCAACAACTTAAATGATCGTGGCAAAATGACTGGAGAATGGCTAGCACATTGCCAAGCCTGCTCTGTCCCTGAATTTGCATGTGTTTTTAATCGTGCAGGAATCAAATATGAAATCATTACAGGTTACATAAACGAGAAATATGTTTGGGACGAAATCAAAGAGTGGATTGACTCTGCAAGAACATATAAAGGTATGGCAAACAACAGAATGGGAATATTAGGCCATTACTATTGCGGAATGCTGGACGTATATACAGATTTGACTAAACAATCATCAGTTTTCGGTACCCATATTGAATTACTTGAGATGTGCGAACTACAAGCATACAGAAGTTCCGTAACTAATGAAGAATTAAACGCAAAACTCACCGAATTCTCAACTGAATTTGCCATAGATCCCAATTGTTCGGATTATGAACTTGAAAGAGCGGCAAAAACGTCTATCGCTTTGGATAAATTAGTGGAAGCTCATAAATTAGGTTCCTTGGCTTATTACTACGAAGGATGGAAAGGGAACGACTATGAAAACATAGTCACATCTGTCATTGCCGGCAATACTCTTCTTACCAGTAAAGGCATACCAGTTGCTGGTGAATGTGAAGTCAAGAATGTACAAGCTATGAAAATCATGGCATTGTTCGGAGCCGGAGGTTCTTTCTCTGAACCCTATACGATAGATTTTGAAAATGACATTGTTCTATGGGGACACGACGGTCCTGCACATTTCATGATGTCCGAAAAAAAAGTAGGACTTATTCCACTTCCTGTTTACCACGGAAAACCTGGATGTGGACTCTCTATCCAAATGCAGGTAAAACCTGGTGATGTCACATTACTTTCCGTATGTGAAGGGAAAGATGGTATTTTCCTTTTGGTTGCAGAAGGTGAATCGGTTGAAGGCCCGACACTACAAATAGGCAACACCAACAGCCGCTACAAATTCTCCTGTGGTGCGAGAACATTCATCGACAAATGGAGCAAAGCTGGACCTTCACACCATTGTGCCATCGGAAATGGACACATCGCCAATAAAATTAAGAAATTGGCATTTTTACTAAATATTCCAATGATTCAAATCTGCTAAAAAGTTAAAAGGGATATGTATTTTCACCATTTATTTTAAATATATGGTTTATCCTGCAACAAATTAAAACAGAATGCCCTTTTAGTAACAACTATTAGGGCATCTTGTTTTTAAAGAACTCCATATAAACAAACCACTATGAAACGACTAATCTCAATAATTATATTACTTAGTATCCTTTATGCTGCAGGAAATACAAATGGTATAATTACAATAAAACATGAGAACGATTCAAATACAATTATTACCATACAGAATCCTGACAATTTTCTAATTATCCCCATTCAAGAAAAAAACGCCAATGGGAAAATCAAAATTATGTCATCTGACAACACTTTTTTAAATATAAATTGTGCTATTGACACTATTTCACAACGAATACCAATACCTCTACCAACAGATAAACGTTCCATACAGTTACATATCAAAAACGTTCCCCCTAAAGCTGTTTTCTGGGAACATATTTCTATGTCAAATTCTTTTCAAATAAAAAATTCCGACAAATTCCGACCCGTCTATCACCATACTGCATCATTCGGATTTATGAATGATCCTAATGGACTTATTTACTTCGACAAAGAATATCATTTATTTTTCCAGCATAATCCCTATGGATTGATTGGAGATAACGTACATTGGGGACATTCCGTAAGCAAAGACCTTCTCCATTGGCAACATCTCCCCTCAGCCATTGCACGTGACACAATGGGACATATCGCCTCTGGCAGTTGCATAATTGACAAAAATAATGATGCAGGATTTGGAAAAAATGCAATGATTGCATTTTATACTGCTGCCGGAGAAAAATATGGACAAATCCAATGCATAGCAATCAGCACGGACAAAGGACGAACCTTTAAAAAATATAAGAAAAATCCAATCTTAAAAGATTTACATGGACGCCAGGATTTTAGAGATCCCAAAGTGTTTTGGCACGAGCCTTCGCACCGCTGGGTTATGGTAGTAGCTGCACACACGGAAATGTGCTTTTTCACCTCCACCAATCTCAAAGATTGGACCTATCAAAGTTCATTTGGTGGTGGTTATGGGTTTGAATGTCCTGATTTATTTGAACTACCAGTCCAGAATAATCCCCATGAGAAGAAATGGGTATTAATAACTAACGTGTGCCAAAATTTCATCTTTGGTGGAGTTGGTACAAAATATTATGTAGGAAACTTTGATGGAGAAAAATTTGTCTGTACTGATTTACAAGAAGTTGACAAATGGTTAGATTATGGAAAAGACCATTATGCTACCGTAAGTTTTTCTAATGTCAAAGACAGAACAATTGTCATCCCATGGTTAGGAACATGGCAATATGCATATACACTTCCAACAGAACAATTCCGTGGTATGCATGGACTACCACGGGAACTATCACTATATTCTCATCTCGGACATTATTATCTTTCAGCGTCACCTGTAACAGAAGCGGCATCATTAAGAAAAGAAGAAGTACGCATTCAAAATACAACAGACATCATTAATTTAGATAAAATTATCCCAAAATACGACAGTGCTTTTGAATTACAAATGACCATAACACCGCATAGCAGCAAAATTATTGGATTTGATTTAAGAAATTCAAAAGACGAAAAAGTGACAATCTATATTGATGTGGCAAATAATAGAATAGTGATGGACCGCTCTCAAAGCGGATTAATTGACTTCGCAGCCGAAGGGAAAACACAAATACTTGAGAAAGATAAAAACGGACACTATAAAAAAACTGCTATAAATTTTGTAAATGACTTCGCATTGGGAACATGGGCACCTCTCAAACTATGCAAAGGCACTTCATACGATTTACGAATATTTGTCGACAAATGTTCAATAGAACTATTTGTTAATGATGGAAAAATAAGTATGTCAAACCAAGTATTTCCTTCCGAAATGTACAACCAACTAAAATTTATACCAACAAATGATTCTACTGAAATTAAAGACGTACGACTTTATAAACTATCACTTTAAAGAACTATATTTCTCAAAACAATATAAAAAAGACAGTCTAATAGACTGCCTTTTATTGTAATCTTTAAAGATTCAATTAGAATATATTGTAGCCGAGGGAAAGACTGAGCGTACGGTTGTACAACTGAGGGTCGTAGATGGAAGACATATGGGCGAGACCGAGCTGATAGCCGACGCCGAGACGGAACTTGCGGAAGGAAAGGTCGAGTCCGAACTGAAGGCCACCGTCAAAACGGTCAAACGGACGATAGTCTACTCGAAGCTGAGAATCCTTGAACAAATCAGACGTTCCCAAAACCGGCTGTCCGAACGGGTCGGAAGCTGCAACTTTGCCTTTAGCCTGAAGTCCTACGGCCATATATGCGCCCAATTTGGGAGTCAGTGCCCAATCGTCGGCAAGACGAATACGGTAGCCTACGGTCACAGGCAGATGCAGATAGTCCATCTTGTCAATATCCAGCAATCTCAAGCCATTCACCAACATGTCGCCCGAAAGCGTTCCACCTTTGCGCTGATAGCTTAATCCTGATTCCAGCACCCAGTTCTGAGGAAATGTATAGCCGGCAGTCACTCCTACCATAAATCCGTGATTCGGTTCTGCCGATAACTCTTCTACTGCCATCCGACTGTTCAAATAACCGGCTTCTATCCCAAAATTCCAATGTTGCGCATTTGCGCTCATTGCCATTGCTGCACCAAGCAGCCACAAAATCATTCTTTTCATTAATTTTTGGTTTTATAATTCAGAATAAACAAAAGATGAGAGCAAAGACAAACGAAAACAAAGTTTTCAAATTTGATTATACCTCCCCATCCAATTCCCGGCAAAAATAATAATTATTACCGTAAAAAAAATAGATATGCATTTCTCGTAATAGAAATGCATATCTATTAATAATCAAACGATTTGTTTTTATTTCATCAGTGCTTCGTGCATATGAGCTGCGGCACGACGTCCGTCACCCATGGCAAGAATAACGGTTGCTCCACCACGCACAATGTCGCCACCGGCATAAATGTCGCCCAATGATGAGCGCATCGACTCTTCGTCAACAACAATCGTACCACGACGGCTCACCTCCAATTCCGGAATAGCGTTCGGAATCAACGGGTTCGGCGATACGCCTACGCTGACAATCACCAGGTCGACCGGCACATCGTAAATACCGCCTTCCACCGGCACCGGCGAACGGCGTCCGCTTTCGTCAGGCTCGCCCAGTTCCATACGCTGTACGCGCATTGCCGTAACATGTCCTTTTTCGTTGCCGAGATATTCCACCGGATTGTTGAGCGTCATAAAGTTGACACCTTCCTCCTTCGCGTGCTTCACTTCTTCCAGACGGGCAGGCATTTCCGCTTCCGAACGACGATAGACAAGCATCACGTTCTTCGCACCCATACGGCGTGCCGTACGCACCGAGTCCATAGCCGTATTTCCACCGCCAATCACTGCCACGTTGTCGCCATGCAACACCGGTGTGTCGCTGTCCTTGCGTGCAGCCTCCATCAGGTTGACACGTGTCAGATATTCGTTGCTCGACATGACACCGATAAGGTTCTCTCCCGGAATGTTCATAAAACGCGGAAGTCCCGCACCTGAAGCCACAAATATGCCTTTGAAACCCATATCGTGCAAATCGTCGTAGCTCAACGTCTTTCCCACGATGCAGTTGGCTTCGAACTTCACGCCCATCTTGCGCAGACCGTCGATTTCCACATCCACGATGCTGTTCGGCAGACGGAATTCAGGGATACCGTATTTCAACACACCGCCAATCTCGTGCAGCGCCTCAAACACAGTCACGTCGTAGCCATATTTCGCCATGTCGCCGGCAAAAGCCAATCCCGCAGGACCACTGCCCACTACCGCCACCTTGATGCCGTTGGCAGGAGCCAGTTGCGGCACAGAAGCCTTGCCGTGTTCGCGCTCATAGTCGGCCACAAAGCGTTCAAGATAACCGATAGCCACTGCCGGCTTCTTCATCTTCAAATGGATACACTTGCTTTCGCACTGTTTTTCCTGCGGACAAATGCGACCACATACAGCCGGAAGCGCACTTGTCGACTTGATAACAGCCGCCGCTTCAGCAAACTCGCCGCGTTCCACATTCTTAATAAAGGAAGGAATGTCAATTCCTACCGGACAGCCTGTGACGCATTGCGGATCGGGACAGTCCAGACAGCGTGTAGCCTCGGCCATCGCCATCTCTACAGTCAGTCCGCGGTTCACCTCCTCGTTGCAGGTCACACGGTAATCGGGATCCAGTTCCGGCATCTTCACACGCTCTGCCGAGGTGCGTTCCTTTGCAGGTTTAGCCTTGCGCAGTTCCTCGCGCCACTGCTCGGCGCGGCGTTGCGCTCTTATTTCTTTTTCATTCATAGTGCTTCCTCCCCGTTATTTATTTTCGTCGTCATAAGAATGGAGTCGCATCAGCATCTCGTCGAAATCCACCTGATGGGCATCGAATTCCGGTCCGTCGATGCAGACAAACCTTGTTTTGCCTCCCACTGTCACACGGCAGGCACCGCACATGCCCGTACCGTCGACCATAATCGTGTTGAGCGAGCACATTGTCGGAATTTCATATTTCTTTGTCAGCAAAGCGACAAACTTCATCATGATGGCAGGACCGATAGTCACCACCAAATCCACCTTTTCGCGATTGATGACATCCTCCACGCCATTGGTCACCAGACCTTTGTTGCCGTAAGAACCGTCGTCGGTCATAATCACCACCTCGTCGCTCGAAGCACGCACTTCGTCCTCAAGGATAATCAAGTCCTTCGTACGTCCGGCCAACACGCTGACAACACGGTTGCCGGCTGCCTTCATCGCACGGATAATGGGCAGAAGCGGAGCCACTCCGACACCGCCGCCACAACAAACCACCGTACCAACTTTCTCGATATGCGTAGCCTGGCCGAGCGGACCAACCACATCGTGCAGGTATTCGCCTACTTCCTTACTGCAAATCTTCTGCGACGACTTGCCCACAGCCTGAACCACAAGCGTAATCGTACCCTTGTCCTTATCGGCATCGGCAATGGTCAGCGGAATGCGCTCTCCGTGCTCGTCGGCACGCACAATCACAAAGTGACCGGCACGGCGCGAACGTGCAATAAGCGGAGCCTCCACAATCAACTCCACCACCTTTTCTGAAAAATGCCGTTTTTCAACAATCTTGTTCATCGTATATACAAATTAAAAGGCGTTACAAAACTTTTTTATGCCGCAACCTCCAACCGGACTACGACAAAAACACAAGCCGAACAACAAAAAACGCAACCGAAATTCCTGTTGTCGACTTAATTTTCACAAAGTTAATAATAATTCTGAAGCAATATCATTTTCAAACTCAAAATAGCTTGTTGGCAACCCAAAAGCGTCCTTTCCTACGGGTTGGTTTTATTTTTTGACACAATAATAACAATTTTTGTTTCTTTATGTACTCAAAAAACAAGCATTCTCAACACTCAGTTAATTACTTTTTTGATATTTTTCTTAAAAAGTCTTGCATATCTCAATTTTATTTAATACATTTGGGAAGAGTTATGAGTAACTCCCCTCCGAAAACCGGAGGTGCCAATCTTGATTCTTTGAATCGGTATACCGTGAAAATGGTATATATTTCTAAAATTGAAAAACCGCTTTTTTCGAAATATATATGTTTTTATAGATTGTAGATTTAGTTATAGTCGTTGTTGTGAAACAGCGACTATTTTTTGTGTACTAATTGATACATAAAAAAACCGTTGTCGGTCAGCCGACAACGGTTTTCCCATATTTATCATTTACGTTATGTTTCAAAACGTAGGATACGGATAGGTGATATCCCAAAGGAAGAGTGCGTTTCCGGGAACTGATGTTCCGGCACTGCAGCGGTCCTTCTTCTCGATAATTTCGCAGAACTGCTGTTCAGTAATCTTGCCGCGGCCCACTTCCACCAGCGTACCGACTATGGCACGCACCATGTTGCGGAGAAAACGGTCGGCCGTCACGGTAAACACCAATTTGTCGCCCTCCATCTGCCAGCAAGCATAGTCGATCCGGCAGTTGTTTGTCTTCACATCCGTATGAAGCTTGCTGAAACTCGTGAAGTCGGTGTAGTCAAACAGACGCTGTGCCGCGCGGTTCATCGCTTCCACGTTCAACTTATAGGGAGGAGTCCAGCAGAAATGATAGCTGAACGGCGACTTCTCCAAGCCGATGAAATATTTGTAGGTACGGCTCGTAGCATCAAAGCGTGCGTGTGCCTCGTCACCCACCCTTATTATCTCATAAACGGCTATATCGCGTCCCACGATGCTGTTCAACTGGCGAACCAGCCGGGCAGTGTCGGCAATCGGCTCTTCCACATCGAAATGCGCCACCATCGTACGGGCGTTCACTCCCGTGTCCGTCCGTCCCG
>OJMG01001808.1_pt1 | contig 19263 bp, 12 predicted proteins | sample 1597141 | NCBI WGS metagenome assembly OJMG01 (sample SAMEA2452119, study PRJEB22498) | human gut metagenome | biome: human feces; feature: human gut; material: feces | place: Australia | collected 2012 | reverse complement strand
AGATAGCAGCACCGTTTCCAATGAAGCATCTAATTTGTATAAGTAAAGCACCATAATTGCAATACCTACGATTAAGCTAACAAGAGACTTGAAGTATCTCGGTAGTTTCTTTTTAGTAATCTTAGTGATAATCTCATTAATGCCATAAGTAGTTAAAAGCACAATGGCAATAAACGCAAAACTTATAGAATTAAAGAGATTAAAAATAATTGTTTCTTCCATAGTTTAAATATCTGTATATACAACAAAAGGTCTAATAAGCACATTAGTACCTATTAGACCTATAATCAAATTAACAGACGATTTACGAAATAGTCCAAGCGGTATTCGTAGTAATCGTTATCTGTTTAGTTTCTCCAGCAGCAGTGAAAGTCAATGTAGTCGGAGATACAGTCAAAGTAGCATCACCAGCAGCTTGAGTTACAGTGTATTTCTGACCATTTACGGTAATATTACCGGTACGAGTGTTAACCGTCGGGTTAGCAGCAGCAGTAAACGTAATTTCGAAAGCGTAAACATCATCTGCTCCCGGATCACCTTCAATCTCAGCACCAGAGTTGTATTCTTTTTTATTTACGATCAATTTACCGGCAGTCAACCAAGAAGAAGCGTCAGAATTAACAGCAAACGTAATAGCAGCCAAGTTAGAGTTACCAGTGAACTTCTTAGCTTCACCACCTTTAACAAAAGCTAACGATTGAGTAGTAACATCCCAAATCGTAGAACCTTCCTGCTGCAACGTAACGTCTTCAGTCAAGTCTTCAACAGCAACGGTAATCAAACCGGAACGTCCGTTACGACCTTTATAAACCGGAGCAGTAACATCTACTTGAGAGTTACCAGTTCCCTCAACAGCACTCAAAGTGATCCAACTCGGTTTAGCTTTCAAAGCATATCCGGCACGCATAACAGGTGCACCGACTCCATCAACTAAACCACCAATTTCAACAGCAGTTGCTCTTTCATTCAAAGCAGAATCTTTAACCATAACAGTAATAATTTAATTATTCGTAAAAAAGTTTGAAGTTTCGCACGCCTCACAAGCTATTCCCCTACTGGGGTCTGCAAAGCGTAGCGGAACATTTAAAAATTTAAGAAACAGTCCAATTAACATTAGAAGTTACTTTGACAGTTTGTGTACCACCAGCAGCTTCAAACGTTAAACTAGTTTTATCAAGATTCAAATAAGGATCTTGTTCAAACGTTGCAGTGTAAGTAGCATTTCCAGTAACAATAACAGTTCTGCTAGCATTCGTATTACCATCACTCCATTTAACAAAGTGATAACCGGCAGACGGTGTAGCCTTTAATGTAGCAGTTGCACCATAATTGTAAGAGCCACTTCCACTAACAGTACCACCTGTACTCGCAGTTACAGTCAATGTATAACTGTTAATTTGCCAGATAGCATAGTAAGTAACATTATCAGTAACTTTGGTAGTTGTGCTTACATTAACAGAACCACTAGCTGATGTAGACCATCCCTTGAAAGTATATCCAGTTCTTGTAGCAGTAGGTAGAGTTCCTAAAGCATCATTGTAATGGAATGAACTACTAGACTTGCTAGGAGTACCACCATTACCATTCCAAGTAACTGTATAGTTCTTATAAGTTGCAGTCCATCTAGCGTACCAAGTCTTATTAGAAGTAACCTTAGTTGTTGTAGTTAATTGAGTACCACCGCTAGTAGCAGAAGTATCGAACCAACCTGCGAATATATACGTATAAGTATTATCCGCAGCTCTTGAACAAGTAGGTAATGTTCCAATAGCTTCATTATAATTCTTAGTTATAGATGAAGAAGAAGGAGTACTACCACCATTAGCGTTAAATGTAAAAGTGTACCTATTAACAGCTCTGGTCACATAAGCATAATAAGTAGCAGCACCTGTTACACTCGGCGTTTCTAAAGTTAATGAAGAACCAACCTTAGTTCCACCACCGTTAGCAGCAGTATACCAACCTTGGAAAGTATAAGTGTACTGAGCATTATTTGAAGGCATAGTCAAAGTACAAGAGCCTTTAGATCCATAAGCAACAGATTGACTAGTCCTATTCAAAGATCCGTATGTTGTTTGATAACCTATTGTATAACTCCGTCTAGTTGCAGTCCAATGTGCATATATTGTAGTATTACCTGCACCCATTGTCGTATTAGTAGTAACTTGCGTTCCACCACTAGCAGCAGTGTACCAACCTGCAAATGCATAGGTGTATTCAGCATCAGAAGACTTCGTAGGCGTCGGCAAAGTACCATAAGCACTTCCATATTGAACGCTCTTAGAAGCAGGACTTACTGCATTACCACCATTAACATTATAGGTTAAAGTATAACTATTAATAGACCATTGAGCATAATAGGTAACAGTACCAGTTATCTTAGTAGTAGATGAAATTTTCGTACCACCACTAGATGCTGTGTACCAACCGAGGAATGTATAACCTGTCCTAGAACAAGTCGGAAGAGTACCTAATTCTGAACCATACGTTTTAGTAATAGTTGATGGGTTAGGAGTACCACCACCGTTACCATTGAATGTTGCAGTGTAACTTCTAGAAGTAGCAGTCCACTGAGCATAATAAGTAACGTTTCCTGTTACAGTAGTAGATGCAGATACTTTAGTACCACCTGTTGCCTCTGTAAACCAACCCTTAAATGTATAAGTGTATTGGATATCAGCAGCTCTTGTCGGAGTAGGCAATGTGCCTAAAGCAGAACCATGAGTCTTAGTAGTTGACGTAGGATCTACAGTACCGCCATTAGGATTCCAAGTTACAGTATATGACTTGAGAACAAATATCGGAGTAATATGAGTATTGGCAGTAATGTTAGAAACTGTCAGAGGATTAGCAGTAGAGCCATTAGACCACTTGCTAAAGTTATAGCCAGTACTTGGAGTAGCTGTCCAAATAGCAGAACCACCATATTCTACACTAGACTTATTAACGCTCGCTGTACCACCAGTTGAATTAGCGGTAGTAGTTGTGAAAGTCTTAATTGTAAACTTAGCAGTTAAGCTGATATTGGCAGTAACAGCAAATGTATATGAAGCATTGCTAGATACTTTAGTTGTTCCATTGTACCAACCAGCAAAATTATAAGCAGCCTTAGGAGTTGCAACTACAGTAGCATTAGCACCGTGTTCTACAGTTTGACCAGCAGGACTTACAGTACCTTTATTTATATCCTCAGAAGTTGCATTAACAGTGTAGCTCTTAATCTTATATTTAGCAACAAGAGTTCTATTAGCCGTTAAAGTAACAGCAAAAGAAAGACTTGTAGAAACAAGATTAGAACCTTCATACCAACCAACAAAATCATACCCAGTTGGAGCAGCTTTAGCAGTTAATGTGACACTAGTATCACGATAATAAGTTCCTTCTTTAACTCCGCCTGTAGCAGATGAACCAATAGAACAATCACCAACATTTGTAATAGTAGTTCCTGAACTATTAGTAGTTAAAGCTGAAATCTTAATAGTAAACTTATCAGCTTCCGTTTGAGTACAATTAATAGTTTTCGTAATACCGCTGACTGAAACAGTAACAATAGTTGTTCTGCTTGCACCGGTATTCTTACTCGCAGTTAAACCAACCGTTTTATTACCCGTACCACTCTTAGCGGCAGGGGTAAGCCAAGAAGCAATAGCCATCTTAGTACCCCCCCCCTAATTATGAAACCGTCCATTCGACGTTAGAAGTAACATTAACAGTTTGAGTTCCACCAGAAGCTTCGAAAGTAAGAGAAGTCTTATCTAATTCGAGATATGGATCTTGAGTAAACTTAGCAATATAAGTCTTATCAGCATCAACAGTGACACTAAAAGTTACATCGTCAGAAACCTTAACTCCATCTTTCCACCAACCACCAAAGCTATAACCCTCAGCAGCTGTAGCATGAATAGTAGCAACAGTACCATCCTCAAATTCAGCAGTTTCAATTCCTAAATTAGATTCTTTATTGATACCAACACCACCTTGAGCTACACCTTCATCTTCGGTTTTAACTGTAAGTGTATAATGTGTAGGTTCAGGAATAAGATCACATTCAATAGTAACTTTAATGTTTTTCTCAACCACAAAGCTATACTGATTATTACTGTTAAGAGTGATTTTAACACCATCAACAAGAACTTTATTCAAAGTATAACCCGGACTTACATTAACTTTAATCGTACAAGTATCACCATCATCATAAGTACCAGCACCTTCCATTGTAGCACTTCCGTTAGGAATAGCTTCATAGGTAACTTGGAATTGATCAGGAGCATTAACCTCAAAACGAGCTTCAATAGATTTAGAGTCATTCATGACAATATCGCGTGAAGTAGTCGAAGGTGCACCCGAATCAGTCCATTCCTTAAAATGATAGCCGCTATCTGCTAATGCTTCTACAGAAACGGTAGTTCCGTCAACAATATTAGAGTAAGTCTTTGTGCCACTATAATAGTCGCTCCAACGTCCATTGATCTTTGCACGACATTTACCACCCGTTCCAGCAGTAAGAGTTAGCGTTCGCATGATCACTTGGTCGAACGTAGCAATATGCGTTGCATTCGTTCCGGTTTTAGCAGTGAATGTTGCAGGATTATCTGAAACCTTTGCACCACTTGTATTCCACTCTCTGAACTTGTAATTGCCAACCGCACGAGCTTCAACTGAATAAATCGAACCTACAGCAGTTTTAAACGTGTGTTCAGAAGTAGACCAACTAGACCAAGAACCATCACCTATACGATAACGAGTTTCATTAGTTCCGTCAGAACCTACCATAATAGTAACTTCTTCCGGTGGAATCTCTACGAACGTACAAGAGAAATCTACATTCTCAGTAATAACTTTTGAATAAGGATTAGAGTTAGAAGTAGTTCCACCAATATTCCATTGTTCAAAAGAATAACCGCTATCAGGAACACCTAATACTGCAATTGTCTCACCGTCAGTAACACTAATGTTAGAATGCGAAGATGCAGTCTCTGAATATTCACTAGAGCCAATCTTATATTTGCATTTACCATTAGAACCAGCAGTAATATTAACAATATGAGTTTCAGGTGGAATGTAAGTTTCCTTGAAATAAGCAGTATAAACTTTGCGATGCAGACCTTCTTCAACAATGATATTATTTTCATTATTAGGAAGATTAGCACCAGTAGGCGTTACCCACTTTTCAAATTTATAACCGCTGTTAGCTTTACCAGCGATAGTGACAATAGTCTTTTCCGGAGCAGTGACTTCGTGTCTTTCTGCCCATTGAGACCAAGCATCATTAATATCTTTGTATCGAACTAAACCATTCGCATCTGCCACGATACTAAACGTGAAATAACGAATAGCTTCTTTAAAGTTTACTGTAATCGTAAGATCTCGCGTAACAACGATGCTATATGTACCATTACCATTATCTACAAGATTACCACCAGAAGCAGTAACTGTATCAACAGCCCAACCCTCAACCGGACTAGGAACAATTATTGCAGTTTGACCGGACTTATAAGTACCGCCACCGCTAACTGAACCTTTATCAGCAGGATTAGTTATAATAGTTACATTGTACTCCTCAATAACAGGAGTATCAAGCTCGAAGTATGCAGTATAAGTTTCATTTTTATCAACAATAATATCATATTGAAGATTAGTAGAAACAATACGATTTAAACTATCAGTCCAATGAGTAAAATGATACCCTTGAATTGCCGCAGCTGTTATAGAATGCCTTGTACCTTTTGGGAATGTTCCGGCACCAATTACATATCCTGCATTAGCCGGATCAGCATTGACATTAATATAGAATTGTTCAATAGGAGCTTCATCCTTTTCAAATACGCCTATCAAATCCATATCTTTCTTAATAGTAAAAGACCAATTAGGACTAATAGACATAATCTCATTAGTATGGAACTCTTTCCAACCTTTAAAGTGATAACCTTGAACAGGTTTAGCATAAAGTTCAACACGACTACCAGCTTCAAATTGGAAACGGAAGCCATCTGAGTTTTCATCAGGAACAATAGCAGAACCACTACATCCAACAATACCACCCTCTTCAGGAGAAGGAACTAAAGTAACTCTATAGTAATCACGTTCGATATGACCAGACTGCATAAAATCTTGAAGATCTTTGATATAAGTCCAAGCACGAATATATGTATCTTGACAACCGCAAGTATTATTTCTAATACCACGACTAGGATGCACATAATTAGCTTTAAGACCAATGCAAATAAGAGTGTCATCAGTCAAAGACTCACTACCAACAATCAACTCTCTATCAATAGCAATAATATTACCATCAGTAGTTAGATTAATTTCGCAACCTTTTTCATCATACATATAGTAACAACCATCAGTACGATGATAGAAGAATCGAACGTTATGCTCACGCTTAGGAAATGTACCAAGAGGAAGAACTTGTTTTAACTTGACAATTTTAATATTACATTCCATAGCATTAAGTTTAAACAAATATAACTACGCAGAACCGTTAAGCACTGCGTAGTTTTCCGAGCAACTTTAGTCAGTTGCAGTATTCAGAGAAATGGCATTATCGCCGGAACCTTTAGCTAAAGTCTTAATAGCTTCAAGTTTATTTACAACAGCATCGATCACATCTTCCGTTCCAACAACGATTTGGAATTTGCGAGGACTATTGTTATCAGCGGCAATCTCAGGGAATTGATTAAACTCAGCTGTAGAAATAACAAGATAAGCGACTTTATCAAAGCCAACTTTCGGGTCACCAATATCCCAAGCTTTCTGCCACTCATCATGAGGATTCCAACCCATGTTAATCAGAGAATAACGAAGGTCTTCATCACTAAGAGCAACATCAGCTAAGAAACCGGATAACTTTGTATGTTCAACGGTAATAGTACCATTGGCTTTTTGATCGGCAAGAATACCGAATACGTTCATCGTCAATTTGGTAGGCTTTTTAGCAACAACAGTTATCTGAACAGCACTATCAGCTTTCTCGATAGTAATATCAAACAACTCTTTGTTATAAGCGGTAAGACTAAGGTTTTTCTTAATCTTCTCTACCAACCGATCAACGGTATCAGTAGCATGAATCCGAACAGGTATTTGAACAATCTGAGGATTAGGATTAACCGTCAGGCCATGACGATACTCCTCAGAAGAACAAATTTCAATAGCACCACAGAACTCAGCATCTGCATTATATACAATACCTTCAGCAGGCTTAAGTGCCGGATTCGTAAGACCTTTAAGAATAATAGTTTCTTTCTGATCTTTCTCCGTATATTTACGAACGTTATAAGTGAAGTTAAAAGGATTAATATCCACTCCACGTTGATTCATAAATCCACCGTCCTTAGTAGGAATTGCAGACATAATTACAAACGGCTCAGGTCTACCAGTAGTAGGCAAAGCAGTACCATAAGCAGTACAAATGCCGAGTTGACCGTTAGATAACTTAGTATCAACAGTAACATTATCGACAAATGTTTTTCCGTAACTTACAATTCTCATAGTAACGTTTTATTTTAAAGAATTACTTTCATTTATAGCAATTTGATAACCTTCATCTTTAAGTTTACCAAGAAGCTTCTGTGTAGCAAGGTTAATAATCTCGGTTTTAAACGGAAGTTCAGTAGCAGTATCAGTTACAATATCAAACCTAGTAGGTTGTCTAAGATATGTAATAGCAACATCAGTAATCACGAATGTATCATCCATATCTACTAAAACCCTATTGCTTTCTATCGTACATATAGGATGAATGTGTCTATTAAGACGATTGTGATACGTTTGAAGCATATCCCTACGCTGAACATCGGAAACCAAATCCATACCCGCAAATCGGCTCTCTCGCATCTTTGTAACCACTCCGTCAGAAGTGATAACCTCGTATAAGCCCGAATAATGCTCGTAGTCGAATTGTACTAACTTAATAGTATATTTATCTCCAACTACAATTAGCTGTGGCGTATCGAAGTAAAACACTAGTGATTCGGGGTAATATTCGTTATTGTAGCGTTCATAAGTCACATTGTAACCTTTTTGCAGCAATATGGAGAGCATATAGTTGATATATTCAAATAGACCCTCTTTACGATAGATCTTAGCAGGATAATGAAATGTAACGGTATCATTACCAATTTGAATAACGAAATCTTCTATATAACCGGGAATAGTTTTAAATAGCTCACTGATATTAACAACGTAAATCCTAGTAGTAACAGATTCAGTTGCTCGATAACGTTTAAACTTATCATATATAACACTTGCATCATAAGAGACACCATGTAGGTAATTCGCAGGTAAAAAAGCGAAGCCTCTATTACCCTCATTTGCGAGAAGGTAAAGAGGACTTCTATATATAGTCTTTAGCACCTGCAAATCATCGTAATAACGACCAGTCTCTTCAAAGGCTTTAATCTTTTGCGTAAGCAGTACGTCAATAGCTTCATTAAGAGCAATATCAATATACTGCGGACGAATAGATTCTTGCCTATTAGCATTAATCTGCTGAATCTTATCGTTTACAGCAATATGTGCTTCTTTACAACTACTATACATACTGACACTATTTTGTTAATTTATAACCGAAGCCTTATAAGCAGTGAAAAGTTGTGCTTTATATTCAACATTTTCGGGAGCAGCTAAGAAAGCCATAACACCCTCAATGGAAGAACCAAGAACTACTTCTGGACGCACAGTGTCAAAGTAATTATCACCGTCTTTCGTAATGACTTGAGCGGCGAGTAACTTATAAACTTGCGCCATCGCTTCTACATTCTTGTTATCAAACAGAGAAATAAATGCATCTGCATTCGTTTGAGAAAGTTCAGCTACAGCTGTTTGCAAATCTCCATGTTCCATTTTGATAATCTGTAGAGTATCAGCAGGAGCATTACAGATAAGCATATTTCTAATACGTTTATAAGAAGACTCATCACCTGTGAACAACTGAGCCAATTTAGTAGCAGTATTAACAACAGCTTTAGTCTTAGCATCTTTCATACGCTTAACATCTTCGATGCTATGTAAGTAAAACCGAATGTTAGTAGATTTCTCAACATCTTCCGGTTTATTAGCAACAGTAGAAGTAAGCAGAGCAAGACGCCAAAGAATATAATCTTGCGGCTTAATAGGAGTCATGTACATATACAGATTCTCTTCATGAACCGCAGTACCTTCACCAAAGAGCATAGCATCAAAGATAGCTTTCTCTAATTTATTCGGAGCAACCTCAGTATTAATACTGTTCTTTTTAGCCCAATCAAGAATAGCATCACGTTTAACAGGATCGTTAAGAGAAAACTCCCAACCAGTTTCAAGTTCATAACCTTGAGCGGGAACTTCAACAGTTGAGTTTTTAAGATGCTTCAAAACGAGGTCTTGAAAGTTTACGTTACGGCTATCAGCAGAAGCTCCAATGATCGTAGGAAGTATAGAAGCCATTTCAGCAGTTTTACTAGATAGAGTAAGAACCGCTTTAATGCTCGGACCGAAAATAGTATTGAAAGCACCAATACTTTTCTGATTCACGACTTGAAACATAGTCGGATTCAGCTTTAACGCTAAGGTTATTTTGCGTGAGTATATCATATAGTTTATACTTTAGTAAGTTTATACTTTACAATAATCGTAATGTACGCTTATTCAAAAATCATTTCAGCCCAGAAAGAAGTAGTACCATTAAGCATATTGATACCTTGTGAAGACATAACCTCATAAGTAGCAATATCCTCTCTAGTAGATAACATCTTACTATAAGCACCCCACTCTTTAGGTAGCGGAGTAATACCTTGATAAACACCGTACAAATATTCACGACCCTCTTCACAAACCAACTGAATATTTGCTTCACCACTCGTGTTATCAATAGAGTGATCCAAGAACACCATCGTATAAGAGGTAACAGGGAAGCCACCATACATACGACCATTCTTACGATCCATTTCGGCACGAGAACCAGTATCAAACAAATCTACAACCTTAACAGAAACGGTAGCTCCGGAATAGTGCTTATACTGATTGAAGTATGCACCATAAGAAAGGATACCACCACGACTTTGAATCTCCTCAGAACCTAACTTATCAAAGTAACCATTTCCGATAGCTTCATTCTTAATACACTGTTGGAACATTTTAGAACCACCTTTACCGGTATAAAGAACGATATTTTTGTTACTCAAATCAATATCGTTACGAACTTCAAAGATACGAGAAAGAATCATATCAATAAGCTCGATAGTCATGAATGAGTATTCGAAGTAGTTACCGAATGCGATAAGAATATCACGAACACCAGCACCACGAGGAATAGGTTTATTTGAATGTTTTTCTTGATTGTGAATAACACCGTTAATATCACGGTTGTAAGCAGAGAACCACAAATCCTCTTCTAACAAACGTCTACGCATGAACTCGAACTGACGCATTTCATAAGGCATCCAAAGAGTACCTTTAGAACCATCATCATAATCAAGTTCAAACTCGGTTACGATATTAGCAATGTTACCGGTAATAATTTTGGAGAATCTATGGAAACCAAATTGGTTAGTCATTTCACTCCAAGATTCAGCAGTAGAACGAGAACCAGTAGACAATTCACCGGCAATCGTAGGAGCACCCATACCCCAATATTTACCTCTCTCAAAATTGCTGAGATCAATAAACTCATCAGGATTACCACCAAGGATAATCATTTCATAGATATATCCACCAGAAGCAGTCTGCTCACCATCGGTCTGCATACGAACCATGTGCTTTCCGTCAGGAGTAATAGCAGAATACTGATAAGGAATCCAGTTATCTTGGAACTCCGCTTTGAAAGACATAAACCCTTTACCGGGGGTTTGAGTGGGCGTAATCAAACGCACAATCGGGGAAGTAACAGTAGGTTTCCCCATAATCTTCCACTTATACTGAGTATCACCAGCATTAATAGGTTTCTTACGAGAGATATTCCCTTGACCTTCTGTAAGAGAAAGAAGAGGAAATTGATTACTGTTCCTACCCCAAAGATAAGTAAGAGACTTATTCAAATCGACAGCACCAAGAACATTAAAGTTCAATAGCATATCGGCATCAGAGTAAACCTCTTTGGAATACTGTTTTTTTCCAATTTCTCTAAGCATAGTTACGATAATTATTTATTTGAATCAATAATACCACCCGGAACAATAGGACGTCTATTAGGATTAACTTTAGTACCGCCACCTTGAGTGGATACCTTAACTTTAGGCTTACCACTAGAAGTAATGTTCAAACGACGAACAGCTTCTTGTCGTATAGATGCAGCAGCTAACTGACTAATATCAGCACCTAATAAGTTACGAAGTGCTACCATAGCGAACGTTTCATTATCAGCAAGCATATCAAAAACATCTTTCTGAGCTTGCGTATAGAAATCACCATTAACTTCAACAACAGGAGCTGTTAGATACTTAACAATATCTTTACGAGAAAGAATTTGTTCTTTACCATTAACAGTTCTTTTAACACCTGCTGTTGGAATTGCAAGACCTCCAATAGTACCTTTATTAACGATCTTATCGTATAAAGAATCAGGAACGTTAAGCACTTTAGCTTTACCATTCTCATCATAGGTAATACCGTAGGCTTTATCAAGAGCTTCTTGAGCAGCTTGATATTCGGCTTCTTGCCTAGCATTTGCAGCTTCAATCTCACGTCTCTGAGCATTGGCAAGATAATCAAGACTCTCTTTAGCAGTTTCAGCTAATACTTTATCAGCTTTAGAAAAACGAATAATACGTTCGATTTGAGCATCAGAAGTACCTTTACGTTTTTCAGCAGAACGAATAACAGCTTCTAACTGATCATCTGATTTATCTTCAAGGGTCATTGTAGTCCAATCAACATGATTAGCAAAACCCTCAAGAGAACCATACGTTTGTTTGTAAAGAGCAGCTTGATAAATATCCGGATTAGTACGGAAGAAATTGTTGATAGCTTCACTTTCAGCTTGACGTTTAGCAAGCTCTGCAATATCAGCATCACGTTGAGCAAGACCTTCAACAGTCATTTCGTATTGCTTAGGAGTACCATCAGCATTTACCGGAGTTAAACCAGAAATAGCAGAAATAGCAGAAACATCTATAGTTTCTTCTTGAGTTTCAGCAGCAGCAAACTCATCTAACTGAGCTTTAGTATAAACAATCTCTCCATCTTTAACGGCATTACCGTCAGCATCAAGATCATACTCAACATCACCGTCATCAGTAGTAAGAACAATCTTAGTAGGAGTTTCAGTTTCAGTTTCAGTTTTTTGAGTAGCAGTTTTAGCAACTTCTTCTTCAGCTTTACGTTTAGCTTCTTCCTCTTCTGCTTTCTTACGTTCTTCTTCTGCTTTAGCAGTTTCTTCTGCTTCTTTAGCAGCTTTAGCAGCTTGTTCAGCAGCTATCTCTTCCGCAGTTTTAGTAATATTACTATCAGTAACACCACCGGGAACAATAGGATTTGGCATAGTGTTTTATCTTTTATAAATTAAGTTATAACAGTGACAAATGTAATAATAATATATGTATTAAAAATAGCATTAGAAATATTATTAGAAACAGCATTAGTACCACCTATCACACGGCTCTCTGAAATTCCAATTAATTTATGCCATTTTAAGGCTTAAATGAAGACCTCTGACGAACCCAAATTTCAATCGATATAGTTGTTCAATTCGACAAAAATAAGAGCCTACATTAAGACTTTCGTGGCTTATTGGCGTTAATACGATTCATGCGCTTTTGTTCTTCAAACTTGGCACGTTCCAAATTAACTCTATCAATATCTAAGTTTAACTTAGTCATTTTAAGATAATCGTCAAGAGTACCACTATTAGATTCATTTTCACTAATATAATCATTACCATTCTTATCTACTTGAAGCTTAGCATCAGTAATAATAATATTAGTAAGATTAGTATCAGCAGCAATAGCTTCCTTAGAATCGCGATCAAGTTGAGCTTGTTCAGCTTCAAATTTACGTTGAGCTTCCGCATTAGCAGCACGAGTTTGTTCAATCTCAGCATCCCACTTCTTTTGAATCTCTTCTTTTTGAAGTTCAAATTGACGTTGAGCTTCGGCAGCTTCTTTAATATATTTGCGTAAAGAAGCAACGTTATGATTACAAACAGCCTCAGCAGCTACATCGTAATTTCCGTTTTGAGCAGCACCAAAAGCAATTTCCTCAAGCTTACGTACTTGTTCATTAAGTTCAGCAGAGTTACCAACAAAGATACCTAAATTAGAATTAACAAAGTCAGTACCATTTACACGAACTTGAACAATCTCATTGGTATTAGGATCTACATAAGAACCTTCATAGCCATCAATCCAAGCAATCTTGGCAGCATCAAGATTAGCCATCATATCACGAGAGCGGAAGCAATCAAAGATTTTAAGTGACCACACAGATCCCATTAGAGCCTGATTAAGTCCCATTTCAGTGACAGCTTTACCGGCACGAGCTTGAATATCTCCTGCACGCTGATCGTTCATATTAGCAAGTTCATACGCTTCTTGCTTAATAGACTGTTTAATTTGATTAATAGTCGTAAGATAATTAATCATTGTAGTATTAGCAATCTCTTTAATAGCTTGAAGTGATGCTTGTTGCTTAGCTATTTCACTATCATCAAATACAAGAGTACCATCTCGATTAGCTGCATCAAGACGCTCTTCCATAGTCATATCTTTAGTATCAGCTAAGAAACTTTCAGGTATCAATAGCCATGATCGGAATTTACTAATAGTACGTTCCTCAACTAAAGTATAAAGACGATAAAGAGCAAGATAAGGTAATAAGCGATAAGGAATAGGTTTAGGATTATTAAGAAGCATCAAACGACTTAAACCATTATAAGGTAATTTACAATGATTAAGATTATTCACTTCTTCACGTTGAACAATGATAGGTTGAGATTTAGTATATACACCCCAATCTTTATCACCAAAACGATAAGCTTCCCAACATTGAAGAACCCAAGTATATTCAATATCAATATCACCAAGAGTAGTATCTAAGACATAATCTTCATCAACAATCTTTTGCTCAATCTCACCATAAGCATTAGTGTAAGTAAGAACACCACGCTTCATAGGAACCTTAAAAACACAATGACGAGCTTTGAGGACCCCGGTAGAGGACAAGGAGTGGTACGGAGCAGCATTCTGCGCATCAATCGTAGGATTAAAAGCAATCTCACGAGAACGAAGCATAACAGGAGTAACTGTATATTCACCCGTACTTTCATGATTATGAATTATATCTTTGATATAAGCAATATCTCTTTTAGAAAGAACTTCTTGATACTCACCAATTATATCATTGATGTTAATATCAAATTCTCGCATCCCATAATCATCATCTTCAACAAAAAGATTACCACTATCAATTCGATAATACTCAAGAGGAGAAATAATTTCAAAGATAACATCATTGTATCTTACATCACGATAAGAATAAACGCTTTCAGTACAGAACCAATAATAAAAAGCTTGAATATATTTCTCATTAGCTTTAATAAGGGAATTAAGAAGATCAAGAGTTTTCTGACCACGATCAGCTTCTTCATCAATCCAATCCTTAGCAGCTTGTTTCATAAAGTCTTCAGCAGATGGAAGATCTTTAGAAGGCTCACCGGTTTGAACACCGTTAGCATTCATGATGTTTATAAATTGCTGACGAAGAAGACCATCAAGAGCAACACGAAGATCAGCGTTGCGTCTAGTGACAACATCAATATCAGCATTATAAACTTGGTAATTATTATAGGTGTTAATGAACTCTCCTATATATTTCTCTTTAATAGGAGTAATAAAATCAACATCTCTAATCTTACCGGGCAAATCTTCTTTTCTACCATTAACGGAGTTGTAGGTCGCCATTACATACTTGTAAGTAGATTCATCTACAATCCCATTCGCAGCGTCAAGAAAGGCTTTAATATCTGCTTTATCATTATTAGAATGAGCAGTAGCAATAACCCAATCACACATAGCCTTAGTCCAAACAGCTCCACGCTTGGTAGCTTCCGAAGCAAAGACATCAGGCTTTTCTAAAGAATTAGGAATCTTAGAAGCATCCATTTAACGACGATTTAAACGATTTGCAATACGTCTGTCATTATTCTCTGTATTACCTTCAACAAGACGCTTAGTATTTAAAGAGTCTGCAAGAAAGACATACATAGCAACAATAGCAGCACTAATATGGTCGAAGTTACCCTCAGCAGTAAATCTCTGACACTCTAGAAGCAATCGAACACTACTAATAGACTTAAGTCTACGAATAGGTTTACCATCAGCAGTATATGAAAGAGGTTCATAAATAAACTCCTTTAGCATACGAAGACCATTATATTTTTTATCACCATCACCAATTACAATACCATAATCATTATTGTTAGGATTAGTCAATTTACGAGTATTGGCATTAGTTGGATCAAGCATTAAGTAACGTCTAAGTTTATATTTAATGAAGTTAGAAACAGTCTCACCAGTACCAGCTTCTGGACAACATTCAGCATTATACATAAGACACATACCCATAGTGACTATATCATTTTGCTCCATTGTGTCCAAACGTCCTATATATTCGCATACAAGCAGTTTTTGATTTGGATATGGAGTAATAGTATTACTACGCATCCATACTTGTGCAGAATAAAGAGAATGTTTATCTGTTACGTCTTTTTGAGCCTTATCTACCTTATACGCATCCACACTAACAAAATATAAATCTTTAGGCACTTCACAATTTACTAAGAACGGACGATAGTACATTCTAACGCAACCGTGAGTATCATCACGAGAACCATGCGGAACTTGATTAACAAACTCATGGAATCTACCTTTACCAAATATATCACGTTTAATACATTCAGCTTTCGGTATAAATTCAGCTTTATTAGAATTACCTAAATCATTAACGATAATCCAACCGTCTTGAAAGAATCTAGTAGCATTATCATTAATTAAATCTGAAACGTGTAGATTAAGTTCAGGAGAAGCGAACATATTCTCTGTTGTATTAATGAACGCTTCGGCAGGAGTATTAGCACGTTGTGCTTTATAGATTATATGAGTTTCACTATCATTATTATGAAAATGATTCTCTTTATCTTGTTTATCCCAAGCATAAGCAGTGAATATAATTGAATTACCACGTTCGACATAAGGTTCACAATCCCATACTTGTGGAAAGAAGAAACCACATACTTCATGACGTTTATTAATATCCCAAACATTTTCCATGCAAAGCATCTTATTCATCTTAGGATTATAAAACGCTTTACTAAATGCAGCCCAGTTAGCACCTTTAGTACCACCCGTACCATAAACACGAATAGTACCAACAGATATAGCACCAGATTCTGTATTAGATAAAGTAACGTCAAGAGCTTTTTGGAGATTAGGAAACTTACCTGCTTCCTCAAAGTCAATTTCAATAGCTTTCTTACCTACAGCAGCGGATTCATTTTTACCACAAGCAACGCTATAAAGATTAGACATCCAACCAAAATTTTTAAGACCTTTAGTAGATACACGATAACCTAGAAGTATATCATCAATAGCCTCAGAAATATAACCACGACGCCAAAATGTATGTTCTTCAAAATGATCAAGACATTTCTTAGCCATAAACGTAGTAGCACCTTTATCTGTAAGATAAATTAATTGGTCAGCAGCAAGAGTTACCGTAACATTCGGAAATAAGTTAATTGTATTTGCAGCTTGACTACCACGTTTATATGAGAAACCTTTACGACGTGCTTTAGCCTTAGTAAGATGAAACTTATTATTAGCAATAAACTCATCTATTTTGAAGTTCCAATAGTCACCATCCCAATAACGAGGAAAACCCATAACAGTCTCAACGTATTCAGCACCTTCACGTTTAAGTCTTGCACGTTCTTTATCATTAGGTGTACGTTCAATACGACCATAATTAAGATAAGTATAATGCGCACCGGTTATACGTAAAGGTTGAAGTAAACTTTCACGTTCCTCATCGGTAGTATTAGCATCAAAGAACTTAGGAATATCTTTATAATAAAGTTTAGCTTTAATAAAAACACCTTTCTTACGACGAGATGTTTCTCTTTGCCAAAATGATTCATAAGCCGGAGTACTAGGGTCATAATCACAATACGTACCATATTCATCAAAAGTATCAGCAGCTTTAGAAAGTCTTTCTATATTAATAACAATAAAATCAATATTCATAAGAATACCACCAGAGTTACCAATAAGAAAATCATTATCCGGATCATACAAAGGTTTATTAGTGATATAACTAATACCCTCGGATGCTTTCGGATATTTACTTTTATCTTCACAGAGATAATCTATAAAAGGAATATCTCCACGTTTATAGCCCCATTTGTTCTCAGGAGCAGCATTGATGCCATCACAACTATTTTTCCAATAAGCATGAATAAACATAAAGTTATCAATAGCATCTTGTGAAAACTCATATTTACTATTCATAGCTTAATCAATCATATCTATTCCACCACCAACACCATTATCTATATTGTTATGCACATCCATTGAAGCAGCAAGCTCTTTACCACCACGAATAATAGTTTTCTTGAGTTTAGACTTAACGTAATTATCTTCTGCTTCTTTAAGTTCAGCAATAAGTTTAGGTAAGTCTTTACCCATCTTCGTAATCTCACGCATATAACCGAGCATACCACCGATCTCTTCTTTAGTAAAAGAGTCTTTCTTTAAGTCATTACGAAGATTCTTATTCATAACTGCCATAAGATCTTTACCAGCTTGAAGAGCATTGACAGTTTCAAAGAACATTTGACCAACATAATTTATATTATGCTCAATAAGCCAATTGATAGCATCAATCATATCTTTAGTAGGTCTAAAGTCAGAATTAAGTTGAGCAACTTCAATAGCATAATCAAAAGCCTTTTGATCTTTTAAACCATTACGATGAATATATCCGTCTTCATCAGCATAACAATCAATAAACTTAAATATCTTATACATTAGCTCTCTATCATTATGCCAATCATTATATATAGTAGCAAGAACAGGAACTTTAAGAATTTGCTCTACATTCAGAATAAGTTTAGAGCCTTCAACCAACCATACGTGTAGTGCCATAACCAATAATTTTATCTGTTTTATTACGAGCAACAAAAAAGCCCGTACCAACTTAATGATACGGGCAAATATAAGAATTACTTCTTAAATACAAAATACAATAATAATAAAATAAAATCTTTATAATAACTATTACTTTACCATATATTATTAGTAACTAAATTAATAGTTTCAGTTCCCACCATCGATACAATAATATATTCCTCTTTATCATCAGCACTACTATAAACATCACAGTTGACACTTAATGCTTTATTACCGGAACTTTAATTAGGAGTAATAGTTACAAATGATTTTTTCATATTTATTTGATTTTATATTTTAACTATGATGATAAACAGCTTTCCAAATAAAATTAAAAAATTCAATTTTTTTATTATTTGTAAGCAAAATAGCAATATTTGGTCTATTGTTTAATGCAGAATTAATATTAATAATTTCAGTATTACCGAGAGTAATTCCATCAGCAATATTCAAATCAAATACATTTTTACCTAATTCTCTATAAATATCAACAGTTAATTCTTTTTTAGGAGTATATATTGTATTTCCATTTATACTTTCTAAAAAGACAACAACTTTTTCACCTTTATAATGAGAAGGTATTTCTTCATTAACTTTAATCCGTAAAAATGAAGCAGGATTTCCATTAAGCCTATCCATTTCTTGAATAGGTCTAGGAAATATAAAGCGTCCCATTTGAGGGCTAGTCATTGATACTTTAATATCTGCACTCATACCAAAACTTACAATAGATATTAAAGTTCCATCAGAAGAATATAGACCACCTGCAATTTCTATACTTCCAAGATTTAAGGCTTTTTGAGTAATATCTATTGTTTTATTAATCCCCCCCCCAGATACAGTTAAAATGGTAGATCTTTTATTTCCACTATTTTGTTCACAAGTAACATCAAAAGAATCATTATTATTCCCTGATGCATTAGGAACTGTAACAAAATCTTTATTCATATCTTTAGTTTTACTTATTTATCAATAAAAGTTTCAAATTGTTTCATAAACAAATTGATTTGAGTAGCATAAGCATCTACAACATATTCAATATCATTTGCATAATCTTCATTAGCTTGAACGAATAAACAGTGAACATACTCATGCCAAAACGTTTGAGTTCTTATAGAACTAGGAA
>OJMG01001804.1_pt1 | contig 19307 bp, 20 predicted proteins | sample 1597141 | NCBI WGS metagenome assembly OJMG01 (sample SAMEA2452119, study PRJEB22498) | human gut metagenome | biome: human feces; feature: human gut; material: feces | place: Australia | collected 2012 | reverse complement strand
ACAGGAGCTGAGTAACGGGACTGCCACTTATTATTATAGCAGCGAGACCAAACCGGGACAGATTATTTACCGGGATGTGAATGGAGACGGGCATATCAGCGTGAAAGACCGGGTGATCATTGCTAATCCGGAACCGAAATTTCAGGGGGGATTTTCTTCCAATGTGTCCTGGAAAGATTTATCCCTGTATCTGATGTTCAATTATTCGGTAGGTGCAGAACGCTTGTATAACAATACTTTGCAAAATATTTCCGGTTCGTTGAACAACCTGATCGATTATAACCTTTACAACCGTTGGTCCGAACAGAATACGTCTTCCCGTTTACCGGCTTTGTATGTCGACGATCCGGTTCCGGCGACGAATAATCTGGAAGTACACAAAGCTTCTTATTTGAAGCTGTCGCATTTGCGGATCCAGTACAATTTGCCGGTATTGTGGGATGCCAGGTATTACAAAGGGGGACAGGTATATTTCGCTATCGCCAATCTTTTCACTATCACCCGCTATCCGGGAATCGATCCGGCAACGGTAGGTAGTGCTACGGCTAACTACGGAGGAAATTACGATAGTGATATTTATCCGGGTGTCCGTTCTTATACAATCGGGTTACGACTTAATTTTTAATTATTAGCACGAATGCTTATGAAAAAGATATTTATCCTTTTGATGGTCGGTAGTCTGCTGTTTTCCTGCCAGATTACGGACGTCCTGAACCAGGAGCCTCCGCATAATCTGACTCCTGATAATGCGATTACGGATGAAAAGTCGGCAGAAACCGCTTTGACCGGTATTTATGGTGAACAGATCGGGTATGAGTCTTATATGTCGATCGGAAATCATGCAATGACTGCCGGTATTTTGCAAAGAAACGACAATCCCGGCGTGGTTGTGAGTATTTATTATATCGAAAACCGTTTGCCGGAACTGAATCTGGTGGGGGCGGCATATACTCCTTTTTGGGATGCTTTTAATACGATTATCAATTCGTCGACGAAATTACTGGCTGTTTTGGAAGGAATGAGCGATAATCTGTTTACCGATGGACGGAAAACCACCATGATGGGAGAGATCCGGTTTCTGCGGGGGTGGTATATGTTCGATTTGTTGAGGATGTTCGGGGAATATGATAAATTGGACAGTAAATATGGGATGATCATCCGGGAGACTCCCCCTACTTCCGATGATGTTTATAAAGCCCGTTCGACGGTTCAGCAGACGTATGATTTTATCCTGAAGGATATCGAGTATGCTATATCGAACGCCCCGGATTTTACTTCTTCGGATTTTGCGTCGAAAATGGCTGCCAAGGCTCTTAAAGTGAAAGTACTTTTCTATATGGGGAAATACAGTGAGGCTTTAGAGGCTGCCAATACGTTTATCGGTGACGGAGAACGGGCATTGGTGGCCCCCTATTCGGCTGTTTTTACCGATTTTTCTAATCAGGAGCTGATCTATACCCGGGGATTTGCAGGGACAGATGAAGTGAAATATCAGGCCACGCGGGTACAGGCGTATTATAATGAGGGGAAATGGGGACCTACGGAGTCTTTTATGGAACTGGTCGGGGACGATCCCCGGAAAACGGTTATCCTGAAAAATGGAGTCGGGGATGTTTTCGGACCTCAGCAGACGATTCGGAAAGCTTCGAATGCAGAAGGAACAATGCCCACTTACCTGATGCGTTATTCAGAGATTTATATGATGAAAGCCGAATGTGAAGCCCGTACCGGGAAAGGAGATCCTTTGGCTACCCTGAATGCTTTACGTTCCGGTCATGGATTACCGGCTATTACGGGAGTGACCGATATATTACAGACGATCTATCAGGAATGGATACTGGAAATGGGGTTCGAGAATGGGCATGAATGGTACGCTACCTGGCGGATGGGAGTGGATCAACTTCTGGAAACCAATCGGGCTGTGGCTGAAAAAATGGCTACTGCCGCCGATCCCGAATTGTATAAAGCCAATTTGCCTTATAAACGGATTTATCCGATTCCTTCGAGCGAAATCAATGCCAATAAGTTGATGGAACAAAATCCGGGGAATAATTGATGGCCTGATTCAGGACTGGGTTTTTGTGGTTGAAGAGAGAATCGTGATAAAGTGGATTTTATTGCGATTCTCTTTTTTGTCGGAAAATAGCCCGGTACCCCCGTCTCCGTCCTTTATTGTTAAATATTATACAGTTGTTGGAAGGAAAGTTTACTCAAACGTTTCCCTTTAAAATTTTCACGTTTCTTTAACAAACCGGCCGGTTTTCGTATATTAATTCTTAATATTGTACCTGAAAATATGAAAGACAGAAACCTATGATGACTGTAATGATGAAGTTGACGGACAATAATTTTAAACGTAAAGTTACGTTGCGGGCTTCTGTTGGCATAGGGGAAAATATAATAGAATAAAGAAGCTCGCTGAAAGGCGGGCTTTTTTTTGCGATAAAAGTGAAGAGGTTCGAACTGACCGGTTTTGTCATGAAAAAAAGAGTAGAAATTAAAACCATACAATGAAAATCAAAGGAGAACCGAGGGCATTTCTGAGTAATGAGGCCCGACAATTACTGAATCTTTACGAATCGTTAGGGGAACGGGCAGAGATTTTTTTGCCGCGTCATATTTATGACAATCTGACCAGTTTTGTGAAGCTTTGTTTTGAAGAACCCGATGACCCGGCTGTCCAGCAGTCGGAGATCAACCGTTATTTGTTGAAGTTCCGGGAAGATATTCCGGGATATACGGATGTTGCTTTGATGCTTTGTCCGCATCATCCTTCCAAAGCTTTCGAATTGAGTGGAAGGCGGGGAGAGTTTATGAAGAAGATCGATGAGTTCCTGGATACCGAAGCAGTAAGTCCTGATTCCAGAGTTCTCTTGAAAAATATTAAAGACACTCATGATTTTTCGGTAGGAACTCCTCCTGTGCGCAGTAGCCATATCGAGTTTATCTCCCAGGTACAATTGGGCGGGCAGGTACGCGATTTGCGGAAAAAGCAGAGAACTGCAAGAAATGCTTGCCATTCCTGTCGGTTTTCTCCTCGATGTTTTTGCCCGTCTTTCCACGGAAGTGCATTTCACCTTTGATGGAATCTTCATGGGAAGCCACGGAAAGGTTGACCGATGACGCGGAAAGATTAAAGTAGAGGTTGTCACCCCGTTTCTTGAAACTCAGCGTGCCTGTCATTTCCACCCTCTTGCCCACGGCATAGTCCGGCAGATTACTTGCTTCTCCATCCTGGGCGACAGAGATTTCCACGGTCTTGTTGATACCGTTTCTTGCAGGGATTACACAACTTACGGCAAAAGCCGTGAACATTTTATTCTCGCTGTTGGTGCGGACGGTAGCCACACGGCAGATTGTACCGCACACTGTTACATTACATTTTATCATTTTGCTTGTAATTTGATTTAACCAAGACCATTTGACCGGAATATCCTGTTAAATGCGAACCACTTGCCGATACACCCATCCTAATCGGGCGCACGGATTTTAATCCAGACCATCCCCAAAGCAATGACAACCTGCACACCCACAATCACGAGTGTCGCCACCAAGCCGAACAGCTTGTAGCATACAAGGGTGTGCAGTCCTGCAAGGGACAGCCCGACAAACAACAATCCTATTTCCATCATCACGCGTTTCATTATCTCTTGATTTGTTCCTCCCGGTTCTGCTGTTCCGACATTCCCTGCTCGAAGTTCCGCGAAGCCTGTTGCGAAAGGACAATGGTATTGACCATCCCGGCCACACGCATCCGCTTGCTTTCCTCCGAGAGTCCCGGATTGTTCAACGTAGCGGACAGACGGCTCAACTCAACGGTACTGAGTTCCCGTGAGACTTGCACGATACCGTTGTCAGCCTGCAATACGGCTTTGTTGTTCTCTCCGATGACAAGGGCGCAGCTTTTCATGTGGGGCAAAAGTGGGGTCAAATCCACTTTCCGATTGCCTGCCATTTCGGATATGGCCTCTTTCTGTTCCGCCTCGTTCTTGTTGTCAATGGCTACCGCCAGCATCATCAATGAGGAAAAGGCCTTGACCACCATATCCATAATCGGGTCGTTAGTTCCCGACAAGCCGACACCGCTGTCCTCCGAAGAGAGCAGCTTCTTCATCCAGTCTTCAGGACTTTGAGCCTTGCTTTCTTGTGGAGTGGTCACTGCCTCCGTCTTGTATTTTGACAACAGGTCATTCCCGTTGTACAGGGCTTGCAGCCGGATATTGCCTTTTTCGGCAATCTCAGCCAGATAAACAGCCGGATCAATATCTCTTTTCTGACCGTCCGCAGAAATTTGCGTCACCCCGAAATGCAGGTGTTCGCCGGTAGTCCGTGTTCCTGTATTGCCCGAAACTCCGAGCTTCTGTCCGGCTTGTACAACATCGCCCACCTTGACATTGACCATTGAAAGGTGCATATAGGTGTTCTGCACCTTGCTCCCGTCACTCTTTGGGTATTCGATGGTGACGGACTTCCCTCCGGCGGTATTTGCGTTGTGGTTAACGGCCACCACCTTGCCGTTGTTCTCGGTCGCCAGTACCGCATCTCCCTTACAGCGAATGTCGATACCCTTGTGCATCTGTTGCTTGCCGGCATCCATCGGGTCGGTACGCATACCGAATGGAGAGGTGACAAACAGAAATTCCTCACGCTCCACAGGGAATGAATAGGCTTCCTTATCCGTATCGGCATTCTTCTCCTGCCCGATTTCCAGTCCTTGCGCTTTCATTTCTGCCATGACCATCCGGTCATACTTCTGCAGCCCGTTGTCTTCAATGATTTTCTGCAAACTTTGAGCGTAATTGCTGCCGCTTGCATATCCTGCCTTGGCAAGTCCCTCCGTCCAACCCTTGTAATCATCGGGAGCCAGTGCAAAGCACCCGGCGTACCGTTTGTTTTCCACCAGGAATTTGGAATGGTGTTCGTAGGAATCACCCACGCTGTCATAACTGCAAAACCTCTCGTTGGGCTTGTCATCGGTGTAAATGCCGTATTTCCCACCTTGCGCAATCCATCCGGGAGTGGCTTTGATGCCGAAATGGTTGTTCTCGTTCAGAGCCAGACGGCTTTGCCCGTTGCTGCTTTCCAGTATGCCCTGTGCCAAGGTTACGGAAGCCGGGATTCCGTATTTGCGCATCTGTTCCATCGCAAACTCGGCATATTTCTCTGCATATTCTTTATTCTTGCTCATTGATTTGTCTGTTTATCGGTGCATTCCTTTTGAAACTTCTTCCTCTTCTTCAACTTCCTCTTTAGGCTGGTTGGGCTTGATTTCCTCTTTCTGGTTGATTTTCGCTTCCACTTCCGCCTCCTGTCTCTCGGAAGAGGTCTGTTCCTGTGTCCGGCCCTTGTTCAGTATATCTGCAAAAAGCGTTGCCGCCAAATGTTGCTTGAAGCCGTTTCTGTCCTCGGCAATCCACATCCGCTGCCATTGCTGTGGGGTGACGCTTCGGGGTTGCGGCTTCTGGTTGTCAATCGTGGGAGCGCAGAGTATCGCGCCGTTCTTCGTCTTGAACACGGCCACACGCTGTATGCGGTTCAAGTCGATGCTTTCATCCGCTGTATGGAACAGATCCACTTTCAAGTCTGGCTTGCTTTCGGCAAGGGTGTAATACTTTCTTGCCAGTTCGCCACGTACCTTGTCGATGTTATCCAATGACTGTCTCAATGTGGTAAAAAAGCGATTCAAGTCATCCTTTTCGGGATAGACACTGTAACCGGCTTTACCCTCCGGCTTGATGAACAAAGCCCAGCGGTTCTTGTCATCCTGTACCATCTGTATCTTCTCAAACCAAGGTTTGTCGGCTTGCTTCACCGCAGGATGGGCATCTATGGTGGAGAGTGTTTCCAATGCCCAGTTTTTCAACCTTGCCACCTCTATCTGTTTTTCGGCGAAGTAACGGTCGTCGGGACGGTAGCCTAACGCTCCGTCCGGGTTATAGAAGCGGACATTCTCAATGCCGTTTTTCTGCAGGGCAGACTGTATGCGCTGCTTGTTCATCCCTTTGATTTCGTTGTTCACCTCCAAAGAAGCTCCGGCAGGGAGTATCACATCGGCACTCTTGCCCTTTTTGTCAATGACCAGGACAATGGTCTTGTTTTCCTTGTCGGGATGTTTCCTGATCTCGTCTGCCACGAAGAAATGTTTGGGCATCTGCTCCTTCATCTGTTCTGTCTGACGGTGGTTGCGGTAAGTGGCGTATTCGATTTTCTCGCCACGTTCCGCCTTGCGTATCACCTCCAGCGCGTTGTTCACATCGCTCTCGACGGCATCAATCAGACAGGGGTCCTCTTTCAGTTCCCGGTTCCAATAATCCACTAATTTGATACTCTCGTCCGACAGCCGGGCAGGAAGACCCAATTCCAACATTTTTATACCCGAAGCGATTTCAGTAATCAGCCGTTCCTGCTTGACGGCATCTTCGGTAGGTGGAACACCGTTTTTCATCACCATACCCTGACGGGCAAGTCGTTGCTGGTGTCCGGTGGCAGCGATAATCTGCCGCAGGGTTTCCTGGGCGTAATCGGTGTAATGTGCAAAATCCTTTTGCCGGGGAACATAAATCGCATCCTTTTGCGTATCGTAGTGCGCCATTCCGCTGCCGTCCGTGCGGATAGGCACCATATTCATGGAAATGGACTGAACGAAAGCGTTGAAACGTGGCCGCAACTCGCGTAGTTCCTTTTCTCCGAACCCCTGCTCCACACTGTTGCCGTGCTTTTCCAAGGCTGTATCATACTCCTTCTTGTCCACGTGGGGCAGCAAGGTCTGGTCGATATTGAACAGCGTGCGTATCTCTCGGTTGTGTACTCCCTTGTATCGCTCCTTTTCTTCGGGCGAAAGTTTTTGATAGTCATTCCTCGAAATGACCTCATTGGGATTGTTCTTGTTCACATACTTGTTCCAGTTGTAGAAAAGGAACGGCACGCCTTTCTCGTTTTCCCGGACGGATGCACCCCTTGCTTTCGCTTCGCTGTACAAGATGAAAAGATTGCTCTTGCATCCGTTCTTGTCCGAATGTAACGCCATGAACAGCGCATTGAACGGACTGACAGCTACACCTGTCGGATAAAACTTCGGATAACCTTTGCCTGTGGCATTGAGCCAATGACCACCTGCGTTGACCGCTCCGCTTAATGCTTCGGACAGCAGCTCCACCTGCTTGTCGGCGGCATTCTTTTCAAATTGTGACTTCTCTTTCATATCTGTATGTGTTTTATTGTATTCCTCTGCTTCGTACAATAGTTTCCCGTTCTCCATCCTCAAAATTCCGCTCCATCATTGCTCTGCTCCGGTCGCACTTTGCGAGAACGGCATTGGCAAGGGTGTTAAGAGGCAATGCACCTGCGTTATAGGCTGTCACCACCTTTTCGGGTAATTGAATGGTACAGGGTACCCGGTCAATGGTCGTGACAAGGCTGTTCCCTTGCAAGATTGGGTTGCCGATTCGTGGATTAAGCGGTTCATCCGGATAGATACGGTATTGAACGGGACGCTTGGCTGCATTCAGACCATTGTCGTACTCATCCCGTTTCCATTCCAATGCTTCATGTCCGGCTTTGTTCATCAAATTGGCACCGCCCAGTCCGATCATCATCATTTTAAGGATTGGATTTTTAACGAATATGCCTGCTACAATGCTGGCAATAGGCAATACATTGTCTCCCAAATCCAATGATTTTGTTCGGCCAGTAAACATTCCCACCAAGATGTCGGGCAACATGGCGAATACATAGCCTAAATTTTTGCCAATATCTTCCATGCCGCTTAATCCCATGAATGAAAGCAACTCACTCCAACCGTTTTCATTGGTATTGGCTGTTTGATGTTCTGCCTGTTGTCCCTGTACAGATTCAATGGTAGTATCTTCCGTTATCTCTTCCGTTGTTTCCGTTCCATCGGCTTGCTGAACGGATTGTGCAGTATAGGTGTTTTCTGACTGTTCTGGATTGCCTGCGGATGTAGATAGTCCTTTTTTCTCTTCTTTATTATCCATGTCCTGTAAATAAGTTTCTATATATTCCGGAGCAATGACCATCGGTATGTCCTTGTATCGCTCATCCTTTATCTTTTGGTCGGCAATAAAGTCGAATGATAGTTGCGTTTGTCCGTTATGGCTCATCCATTTCCCGAAATCGAAAGTCTGCACAGGAATCTTTTTATTCAACCGCTCATTGGTGACGATGATGTATGGACTTTCGTCCTTCTGTATGCTATTGGCTTGTTTGCGGAAATTCTCAAAGACATTCTTGTCACTTCCGAATATACCTTTGCTGATACAATCTTCAACAGACATTTCATTTTCTGTTTTTCCGATAGAGGAGGTCAAAGCGGTAAACGCTAAATCAACTCCGACGAACTTGGCAAAACTGGCCCAACTTCCGGCACCACCCAATGTGATGGCATCTATTCCGGCACCGATGACCGTACTTGTTCCTTTTTCTAATTTAGATGGCTTGTAGGCTGCTTCTCCACGTTGTTCAATCTCAGCGGCAAGCGGTGATTGGTTTAATGTCGCTGACAATCCTAACAGCGTATTCTGTGCGGCTTTGCGCATGATGTATTCCGCTGAAGACTTGGGCATACGTTCTTTGACTAACCTGTCTATCATCAGTTGTTCCATACGATAATCCGTGTAGGCGTATGCGAGGTCGCCGCCTAATTGTTCGGATAGTTTGTCATAACGCTCCCTACCGATTTCGCTTATAACGGCAGTACGCCATTCTCCGGCCATTATCGCCAAATCAGCCTGCATATCCTTGTTACCGGAAATTTTATCCTTGACCATCGCCAAATAGTCCTCCGTGGTTTTGGAGTTCCATTCGCCTGTCACTTTCAGTGTCTGGTACGGATCCATCATCGGATTTTGAGCGGCTGCCAGTGAACTGAGGATACCGGCGGCACTGGTGGAGTATTCAGCCATTTCCTCTACCTGCTTGCGATTGAGATAGTTTTGCGTATCGCGCATGACAGGGGCGAGGTGGCTATTGAAGTAGTCTCCGAATATCCTTTCTATCTCCGCAAAATGCTCTGTATGTTTGATTTCACCCATATTCTAATAATTCAATTGGTTCAAAAGCTGTTCTTTGGTCTGTTCAATGGCGTTATGATATATCTCCATCTGCTTAGGGAAGAACTCTTCCAACCATTCATCCTTTTCTATCCGATCCTGAATGAAACATATGGCAGCCATTCGGTCTATTTCTACTGAAAGTTCGCCTTCCTCCCGATTATTGAACCAGGCCTTCGTCCACCATCTGACTCCGGCACGGTCGGGATATACGGACACCTGTCTCGGAATATCAAAGCTCTGCACATCTATATCCAATTCAGCCAAAGGATCAATGATTCCACTGCTCGCTATTGCCTCGGATTGAAGTTTTTTTTTAATTCTTCGCTTATGGTGGAGAGATAGACATTGTGTCTGAGTGCGAGGTAATTCAGAAAATCCGCTATCAGAAGATTCTGTACCTTACACGCCAACGGCAGGCTTCTGTTGCCGATACCCAACGGATTCGCCATGCTCGGCATCGTCTCAAAGAAATAGTTTTTGGATGCTCCGATGGAAAAGATATTGCGCAGCGACTGTTCGGTGTATTCCGGTACGCTATATGCGCCACGGAACAGGTCTTCCATATAGGTTGGCAGGAAACGAATCATCAGTTCTTCGATTTCTTCCTTATCTCGGTCGTATCTGGTCTTTACCTCACCGTCAAACGGAGTGAACTCATTGATTGTATGATTCTCGGACTTGCTAAGTGCCTGTATGTTGCCATAGAGCATAGTCAGGAACTCTATCGGATTCAGTTCTTCACCGTCAAACTCCACTTCCATGTGAAGGTCGTTTCCGCTGACGGCTACCGTCTGACCTGCCTTTACCTTTTGCCCGAAACGGATGAACACATTGGCAAGATGCGCATAGGTCACTTCATACTTACCGTAGCGTATGACAATATATACGCCATGCCCTTTGTCCGTACCGATACCCGACACGACACCGCTTGCCACTGACGCCAAAGGACGGTGGCTGGCATGAAAGTCTATGCCGTGATGAAAGGAGGTCTCTCCGGTGACGGCATCTTTCTGTTCCCCGTAGCCTTTTGACAAGGTTATTTCCTTATTCTGTTCTTCCTCAAAGGGCATACAATAGCCACTTGGGGACTGTAAAATCATTTCTTCCGTGTACTTCATTTGTAGAATATATTATCGTGATTGCTGTTATCTTCTCATTCCACTGCTATGGGACTGCTCTTCCTGCTGGGAGGGTGTTTGTCTGGGTGCGTTGGCAACGGTGCTTTCTTGCAGCAGGTTGGCGTGATTGCCGATGGTCATCATCATCAGAAATGCCCCTGCAATCTTACCGAGCCATCCTGTGCGGCCGAACACGAGGAATGCCCCTGCAATCAGTCCGGCAATGCTCAATCCCGATACCTTGCCGTTTGCAAGGTTGCAGAAGAAGTTGCCCAACATATTGCCGCCGTTCCCACTGGAAACGCTGCCCAAGAAGTTGGATGCGCCATCAAGCGTGGAAGAGAATGAACTGGATGCCTGGCTTACGCCATCGAGGGTTTGTTCTGCTTTGTCGGTTATGCGGCTCACAGTTTCTGCGGCTGTATCTACGGCATTGCTGATACCCTCGGAGGCTTTCTCGCCGATGACCGCATCGCTCACGATGCGCACCACACTTTTGTCGGTGGTCAGCTTCTCCCAGCCGACATAGCCGACTGCACCGCCGACGGTGGCTGTCTTCAACGCACTTCCTGCTCCACGCAGTGTTTGCGAGGGGTGCAGTACAGCGTTGCCCACACTTTTCCCTGTAGCGACAGTTGCCTTGCCTCCGTATTTGACGGCTTTACCGCCGGTCTTTAATAATGAACTCCAAAATCCCATATTATTCAGTTTTTACGTTTCTTGTTGTACTAAAAGGCTCCTGCTTTTCCGCTCCGTTTCCACCGTCTCATGGCAGAGCGGACAATCTCCGCTTTGTTGGCTTTGGGACGCTCCTGTTCCGTGATTTCCGCCCACACATCGCCCATAGAGGTGTATTTTACCGCCATTGCCAGCCGTTGCAGTTTCTTGTTCATCAGTTTTAGTTTGGGACGGATGCCGAACACGATTTCCATCCGCTCTTTCTCGGTCATCTTGTTGTCTGACAGGCAGACGGTTCGTATGTCGTTGACGATTTCCACGGAATTGTATATCAGTTCCCGGTATATCTTGTTCCGGTTTGTGGAGAGTGCCACCGCCAAGGCATTGGCCGGACTTCTTCCGAGTTGCCGTGTGAACTCTCCCATATTTTCCGTGAGTCGGGTTATCTCATGGTAGAAACCGTATATTTGCGCCGCGTAGCTCACTATGGATCGGAACGAATCTAAATAATCGTTGAACTCCCTTTGCAGGTCGGTGACGGCTTCCACCTCTTCTTTCGTCCAGATGTGTCCGGTGGTTTGCAGGAGCATGATTTTCTCCTGGTTCTTCAAGGTCTTTTTCGTCTTTTCGGTATAAATCAAGACCATTCCGGCAAGGGTAGGGTCTATCTGTGCGTGGACTTTGATGCCCATGCACATCAATATGACTGTGATGAAAATCGCCCGTTTCATATCCTGTTCTCGGTTTATTTTATTGTTGCGGCTCTGCGCCACCTCCGCATTGCCATTTGTGCAACCTCTCCGTTGTTCCGGTCCAGCATCCCTGCCGTGACATTGTTCCACACATCCGTCATCGTATAGGTGCGGATGCTCAGGTAGAGCAGGTTGAGTTTCTTTTGGAATGCGGACAGTTGGTCGTTCAAAGCCCATAAGGTCTGGCTGCGTTCCGCTCCCGTCAGCATATTCTCCTTACCGCCCTTGGCTACGGCATCCCTGAGCAGGGAAAATACCGTCACCAGTTCGGTCGCCGTCTCGATATAGAGGTTATTCATGCTCATGGAGGCGACTATGCCTTGCGGATTGTCACCGATGGCTTTCTTCAACTTGCACAGCGAGATAAAGATTTTTACTCCGTCATTGTACAGATGGGTACAGGCTTTCAGCGAGGACGCGAAACCGCTTGCCGTTTTGAGATAGCTGTTGTATTTCTTCTCCCACTGGCGCATCTGCTCGAACTCGGCCGCTATGGTGTTTTGCAACAAAGCGGTCTTCTTCTGACCGTCCATCTGGTCTTTGACTTTGGCGAGTGTCAGTTCGTTGCCCTCTGCCAAAGCCACGTACTCCAACGGATTGGTGGTGACAATCTGCGCCTTTGCCGTAACGGACAAGGCTATACAGAACAGGAGTACCGCTGTTTTAATGATTGGTGATCTCATAGATTCCTTTTCGTTGTTTGTTAAACTCTACCCGTTCCCTGATAACATCCACTATATTGATTCGTTTGGGCAAGCCAATCAAATTCAGCTTGTGTGTTGTCCTGTCCATAGACAGAACCGTCACCGTCTTTAACCCGAAGATTTGCTGCAACAGGGTCTGGTGTTCATGAAAATCCACCACACGATACAGTTCAATATACCCTATACTGCGGTGGAACACGCCATGCGCTGCCGTCAGTTGTTCGCTCCCGATGTGATAGCGTATGCGTTTCAGATAGATGAACCTGTAAGCCAAAATAAGGGAAAGGAGAATGGCAAAGAGCGTGGCTACGGGAGCAAGAGGTACATTCTCCATTCCTCCATACACCAATCCTATCGGGCAAAGCACCAGCAGGGACAGTTCATCAATGAAAAACTGCGTGGCTTTCGGACGAAGCGAAATATCTCTGTATATATGGGGGTTCTGCATGGCTTTTATCTGTGGATAGTGGATTTTGACTGTTCTTCTTCATTCTCAATGGCACTCCCTTTTTTATCGGACGGCACTCCCAATGGTATGATGGCGTCCTTGATGCTTTCAAGGTATTCCTCGCTCGTCTTGCCGAGCAGGGCATCGTTCCAGTCTTTGTAGCATGGCATCAACGGGAACACTTTTATATGCTCGGAACCGATATGCAGGGACTCCGCTATGGCTTGGAACTTCTTTACGAACTCACGTCCGGCACTGTCGTTGTCGAAACACAAGTAATGGCTTGCATTCGGGGTGACGGACAACATTCCTCTTATTTGCATATCGGTCGGCGTACCTCCGGTGGAGATAAACACGCTTTTCTTGGAAAGTTCGGGATTGTCCCGAAAGGTGTCACGGTGCAGCTGGTGGAATGCCATCGCGTCATAGCCGCTTTCAAACCAGGCGACACCTCCTGCTTGCTGCAAAGGCTCTCCGCTGAAATTGGCTATCCACAGACCTTCGCTGCTGTTGCTGCCCTCGGCTTTTCCCTTGTAACTGCCGCTACCGTCCATTTTAGGCCGTCCACGTTCCTCTAAACCGACAATCTTGTCAGGCTCTTTGGGCAATACCAACGGGAAAGCGAGGTTGGCGTATGACAGACCGTCTGTTCTGTGTCTTGTCGCCAAAAAGAAATGCCCGGCAAACGCCCGTTGCGTGAAGATGTCAATGCCTCTGCTCTTGAAATAGGGATAGAACCGCTTGTGGGTCTCTCTGTCTTCTACATCAAAACGGTGTATGTCGTACTCATTGAGACTGAACGGACGGCTGTGCTGCTTGGGCTGGATGATATGGATCGGCCTGTTCTCGATGGGGTGGTTCAACAGCCTGTTGCAGACAAGGTTGACCAACCTGTCGGGAGATACGCCGTTTCTGTGTTCCGCAAACTTTTCGGGGAACGACTTGATAAAGGAGATGATATTATAAAGTTTTTGCTGTGGGGGCTGGAAACAGCATTTGCCACCACCTGTTACGAGGAACTTGTCGCCACGTACACGTGTGCCGTCACTGTCCGTGCGGATATAGGACGGGTAACGCAAGCCGTCACGCCTGTTCAGGTGATAGCCCGCGTCCAACAGTATGTCCTGGATATCCAGCCGTTGCAGGAAATCATCGTATGTCAATTCTCCGTCTGCCATTGTTTCAGTCTTATCTTGATTAAAATCCTCTCCGCATTTCCGCAACTTCCCGGTTCATCTGCGCTTCAAAGTTCCTTGCAGCCACATCCATCGGTGAGTCCACTCCGGGCTTGAAATAGGGACGGGGTGCATGACCGAAATGTTCTCCGTAAAACTCAGGGCAGGGATGGTGAAGCCCGTGGGCGACGTCTGACATTACAACCGCTCCGGCGGCAAATGCGGCAAATATCTTCGTGCCAAATCCGCTGCTCATTTCGGGACGGGTTTTCATATCCACTTCGCTGAATACCTTAGAAAAGAGCTTCATGCGATGGTAGTCATCCACTGCCATGAACTTGTCATACTGCTTCTGGCTGATTTCATGGGTGATGGCTTCGCCGTTGATGATGGCGGTCATCTTGTATTTGCCTTCCGTCTCTGCCGGCTGTACGGCAATGGCTTCCACTTCTACCTCCCGTCCGTGTTCGCCTTCCCGGTACCAGCCTTTGTTCTCGTTGAGATACGGTAAGTCCCGTCCGTCTATCAAAGCCCCTTCCTGCGGTTCTCTGATGATGGATTCATCTTCTTGCAGTACGGTCTGTTCGTTTGAATGTGGTGCAAGTCCGATTTCAGCTTCCAAGGGCAGGATTATTTCCTGTTCCTGCTGTTGGCGTGTTGCCAAATCTTGCTCGACTTCGGGGTGCAGGGCAATACCGATACGTTCCGGGCTATCCAGTGACTCCATTGTGATTTTATCGGAATAATCATCCTGAATGACATTGTTCAGAACTTCAAGCCGCTTTTCTGTCGGATGTTCCTCAATGGAATTGGAGGTCAGCACGGACACCTCTTCGTCTGTCAGGTCATAGACCATATCGGCACTGACCTTTTCCGACTGGACGGTTAATGTCCGTGCTTCCGCATCCACGATAATGCCGTGTGAGGAAAGGCACTCCTGCCATTTCTCGTTGGAGAAATAGACGGGAGAGGTTATCAGTTCCTTGTAAGGCTTTGCCGATTCTTCGCTTCTTGGCTTGTTCACCATCGGGGTGATGACGGCTTGCAAATCCTGCAACACGTCTTGTTGGATGGATTGCGTCTGTTCACGGGGCTGCTGATGTCCTTTGTAATGGAATCCGTAACCGCCTGATTGCATTTCACCGGGTTTCATGCGCCCGTCGGGACGTTCTGCCACCATAGGCGTTCCTGCATAGAAAAGACGGCCGCCCACTCTGCGGAGGTGGTAGCCTTCCTGTTGTCTCGGAGTCCATCCTAAGAAAGGGGGCGGCATACCGTACCTGCCGACCCTGCCGTATTCTCCGATGCCGATACGGTAGCCGTACAGTCCCATAGCCATTCTGCCATTAGCATTACGTGCGTGGACAAAGTTACGTGGCAGGTCAAAGTCGTTCTTTACTATCTCCGTAAAGGTGTTGTATGCCTTTTTATTGGCATAGTTCGTACCCCAATCGGTAAGAGCCAGAAATTGCTGCTTGCTGATGGGGTATCGTAATAGCGGAGAGTCGTGCCCTTGTACTACCAACTGGTAGCCCTCTCCGGCAGGCACAATGTGGGCTTGCATCCCGTTGCGTATCAATAGGTCACGCATTTCGGGTTGCAAGTCCAGTATCATTGGATTTGTGTTGCTTCGTATTGCCATAATGCTTATGCTTCACCGCTTTCCATAGCGGCTTCTAATTGTTCGCTTTTATAGTGGACAAACTGTTCGGCTGCGTTGTCGTTAATCGTGAGTGAGTGCGCCTTGCAGTATTCCACAAATTCCTCCTGCCATTCGGCAGAAAAATGGTTGACGTAATCCAACCAGCCGTATTCTCCACTCTCCATCTTCTCGATAAGAACTTCTTCGGGATAAAATGCGTTTTGTGCCATAGTCATAATGATTGAAGATTATTTGTGAAGTCCTGCACCCATATTGCGCTGGGCACTCTTTTTCTGTTCGTTCCAAAGTTCTTCCGTGTACTGTTCTTCAGGAACATAGTCCAAACATCCGTCATCGTCCATGATCCAACAGCCATAACAGCCAAATGTGTATTTGTCCCATTCTCTTTTGGTCTGCTCGCTCCATTTCTTTGTGTCTCCCTGACAGAAACGGATACCGTTCTTCTCATTCAGGTCAATACCTACTGTTATCGGCGTGTCTTCCAAAACGAAAGTTTGAGGTTCTCCCTGTTGCATTACCTTAATTTCGGCATTGCTGAGTTTCAACTCTTCCGACAATACCTGGAGGTTTCGGACGATGACTTGCGTGGGTGCGGACATGACCTGATTGGTTTCAGTGTCAATCTGCACGAATGCTTTGGTCTTTCGTCCGTCCGTTGTCAGCGCATCTACAAGGATGACCTTGCCGGCTCGAAGCTGTTTCTGCTGTTCCTCGTTGTACTTTTCCAGCGATGATTTTTTCAGGACAGGAAAGAAGATGACATCGGCTTCTCCATTCTCTTTGCGGACAAAGGCGAAACGGCTGCGGTCAGTGACGGTATTGCCGTTCTCATCGGTTACTTTAATGGGCAGGACAGGAGAGTGCCTTCCGTGACTGAGTTCTTCCAAAATGTGCATCGGGAGATCTTCAATCATTTCCTGTGTGAGTCCGAACTGCGACAAGGTATCGTATGGCAGTTCTTCAAATTCAAATCGTACTTGTTTCATATTTTGATATGATATTTTAATTATACTCTGGCAAAGATATAAACGAATGCTTATACTCTGTATTAGAGCAGCTGAAATAGTGCATATATTTGAGAATATTTAGGCTTTAAGTATGATTATATCCGTGTTATCATACTCTAAGCTTATTTTGTGTTATATTTTAATGGTTTCTTGTGGCAGATTTCTGCCTGGTCGAAATTCTGTGATTACTTTTGCATCCATGAGTAGAACTGTTATAGCAATTACATCATTTCTGATGTTGTTTGGATCCCATGCAAAAGCACAATTCAACACGGTTTCTTATCCGAATCCTCGTTATAAGCTCTGTGTTGAAAAAACTGTTGCGACCACAAATGGAAAAGAGGCGACACCCGAAGGTATCACCTCTGAAAATGAGAAGTCCGTACCCGACATGGTTTCATTGTCAAGTACGGACACTAAAAATAAAGAGCAGGTAGCACGCTTTCTAAGCGTATGCTATCCGCTCTCGTCTATAAAAATCAATTCGCCTTACGGCTATCGGAAAGACCCATTTACGGGAAAGAGGAAATTTCATAATGGCATTGACCTTCATGCCCGGAGTGCTAAAGTGTTTTCAATGTTACAGGGTAGGGTAATTGCTGTTGGGCAGGATAAGGTTTCCGGAAAATATGTCACACTCCAGCATGGGAATTTCACTGTCAGCTATTGCCACCTTTCACAGGCATTGGTATCGAAAGGTCAAATAGTCAAGGCAGGGGAGATTGTCGGCATCACTGGAAACACAGGGCGTAGCACTGGAGAGCATTTGCATTTGACCATTCGCCATAAAGGAGAATATGTCAATCCTCGGATTTTTCTTGATTACATCAGTTCCGTAAAAGAATCTTGTGTGATAGTTTTAGCCAATAATACTATTTGAAATGTGTTCGCATAGCCAACATAATAGCTTCGCCAACTAAGGCAAGATTCTTCATTAAACTCTCAATTCAATTTATCTTACTGAGCTTATCAGACTCGACATCCGTAGTAGAACTTCGGCTGTATTTCTAGAATACGCAGGTCTTAGCCAATCGGTGCACATCTCCTCTTCCAATGGTTTACGCTTGTTAATCCACTGGTCTATATATTGGGGGAGTTTAGATACAGAGTGCTTGACATCTTTATAGGTGTCTTCATATCGTTCATCGCATTCGTCTTCTTTATAGTAATATTCTTTAATCGCTTGTTTGCAGCATTCTATGAGTAATTGACGAGCTTGGGGGAGAAATGTACCAGTATCCGTCCACTCGTCTTCATTATCTATCAATAGATTATATTCCTTTTTATATAAATCTATATGGCATTGACATAAAGCTAAATATCCTGATGTCCGAATTGGTCCAGCGATAGATCCTCTCCAAAACTCTAAATCTACACAGTCAGCGTAAATACCCGAAAAGATTTGTTCAAGTTTAATCCATGCATTAAATTCATCGAGTAACATTGTCCGTTGCTTTTCAGTTTTGCATATGCTATTTAATTTAGAGAATTCATTAAAATGTTCTAAAATCAGTCTTGTTCTTTCGACACTGTTATTCACAATCATGCCCATCGTTGATTCATCCGTATCCAACGACCATAATTTTCTGGCTTCTGAAATAACACTGTCGACCATAGCAAATGTTGAAATACTATCGATACTATAGGTCTTCTTATAATATACACAAAGACTATCTTGGAAATTATCCATCCATCGAATATCATCTATTATCTTTGATGAAGGAAAACTATCACTTCTGGTATATCGATAGACAACATCCATAATTCTAACAAGTGTCGGATTAGTATAAAAGACAGTGTCGTCCGTCCAAAACTCTAAACCGTCAGTATCACTAGATTTAACTATATTAACGACAGAAGTCTGTTCGGGTTTATTCTGCGAACAAGAAACTGTTAGTATGATACAAATTAATAGAATCAACTTGTTCTCCATATAATCACATAAAAACAATTACAAATATTCTAATTCTAACCAGTATGTGTACCGGAACTCAAGAAAGGCTTTGAAAAATTGACAAAAGCAATACTATCACATAAGCATTCAGTTATTGTTCTGTCTCTTTTACCTCTATCCTGATACATCTACGACCTTTAAGTCCAATGGCTCCATTCCTAACCAAATCTCTTGCAAGAAGTTCTGCATCAGTTTGACTTACAGCCGTGACGACTAAAGTCTCTTGTTCATCAAAATCTGTAGTTATATCCAAAGAGTATTTATGTATTGAGTCTATCTGATGATTTTCCAATGCTCTATCAACCATTGAAGAAGACCAATTTATAACGGATACAGGTGCTTTACGGATGTCTTTCAGCATTTTTACTTTTACTGGAGCATCCGTTCCATCAGGATTCACTTTTCTAAATCGTTTGCATCCACACGAGCAACACCATATTGGAGGACGACGAGGTATATTGTCTCCACCCATAATGGCTTCTTTTCTGTATTGAAGTGCAAACTCAATTTCAGTCATATCTCCAGTACCATAAACTATATCAACGACTCTTTCACCGCAATCTGGACATTTTGTCGGCTTGCGTGTTACGTCGATAATTCTTGGTCTTCTATCATCTGGCATACTCATATTATCTATTTCTCTCTAATCCGTTAATAATTTCTTTCTGTACACGCTTTGTCAAATCTGTCAATAACATCCCGAATATAATTAGGCAGATATTCCACCGTCACATACT
>OJMG01001800.1_pt1 | contig 19338 bp, 11 predicted proteins | sample 1597141 | NCBI WGS metagenome assembly OJMG01 (sample SAMEA2452119, study PRJEB22498) | human gut metagenome | biome: human feces; feature: human gut; material: feces | place: Australia | collected 2012 | reverse complement strand
TGGAGCTGTATCTCCTGGAAAAGGTTATGGCGGCCATGATGAGGATCAGGGGCAGATGGGCGGAGTCAGTGCCTTGATGTCTATCGGATTATTCAGTCTGAAGGGAACATGTTCGGTAGATCCGGTGTATGAAATCACGGCCCCGGTCTTTGACGTTGTTCGGATCAAGCTGTCTCCTACCTATTATTCAGGGAAAGAATTTGTGATCAGGACATATAATAATTCGAAGTCCAATTGTTATATCCGGAAAAGTAGTCTTAATGGAAAACCGTTGGATACGTTTTGGTTTTATCACAAGGACTTTGCCAAAGGAGGAACATTGGAATTGTGGTTGGACGACTCGTTTACTGAAGCGGACTCCACATCAATCAAATAAATTCGTACTTTTGTGCAGTAAATAAGTAAGAAGATGAGTAACAAGACACAGCAAATACGTATAGAAGAGTATGATTATCCGTTACCGGATGAGCGAATTGCCAAATTCCCTTTGGCAAAACGGGATGAATCAAAACTGTTGTTATATAAGGACGGACAAGTTTCGGAGAGTGTATTCAAGCATATTGCTGATTATTTGCCCGCAGGTTCGTTGTTGGTCTATAACAACACACGGGTAATTCAGGCACGGTTGTTGTTCCAGAAAGCAACAGGTGCACGGATTGAAGTCTTTTGTCTGGAACCGGCTGAACCACATGATTATGCTTTGATCTTTCAGCAGACAGAACGTTGCAGCTGGATTTGTCTGGTTGGAAATCTGAAGAAGTGGAAGGACGGTTTACTGACTAAAAAGGTGACCATTCAAGGAGAAGAAGTGATTCTTTCGGCAGAAAAGAAAGAAAGTCATGGCGATAGTCACCGGATTGAATTTACCTGGAATAATCCGAAATATACGTTTGCTGATCTGTTGGATGCGGCAGGCGTTCTTCCGATTCCTCCTTATTTGCATCGGGAAACAGAGAAGAGCGATTTGGTAACCTATCAGACGGTTTATTCCAAGATAAAAGGGTCGGTAGCGGCTCCGACTGCCGGTTTACATTTTACACCCGAAGTCCTGGCAGATGTGGATGCGCATGGCATCGGAAGGGAAGAAGTAACTTTGCATGTAGGTGCCGGAACTTTCAAACCCGTCAAGAGTGAAACCATCGAAGGCCATGAAATGCATACGGAGTTTATTTCCGTTCGCCGTTCGTCAATCGAGCGTATTCAGAAGAATTTGGGAAAGATTATCGCTGTAGGAACTACTTCCGTTCGTACGTTGGAAAGTCTATATTATATAGGTGTCAAATTAGCGTCGCATCCGGATGCGACATCCGAAGAGCTTGTTGTAAACCAGTGGATGCCTTATGAGGCAGAGAATAACCGGATTCCGGTAGCCGAAGCGTTGCAACATATATTGGATTATCTGGATCGACATCAGGCCGACAAACTGGTAACAGCAACGCAGATTATCATTGCTCCGGGCTATGAGTTTAAAGTTGTTCGTGGAATCATTACCAATTTCCACCAGCCGAAGAGTACCTTGTTACTGTTGATTTCTGCTTTTGTCAAAGGCAATTGGCGGACTATCTATGATTATGCCCTCAGTCATGATTTCCGTTTCTTGAGTTATGGAGACAGTTCGTTACTGTTGTAAGCAGTCTAAATAAATAGACTGTTTTTTCTTGGGAAGAACATCAGAAACCCAATGGAGTGAATGAAGTCAGAAACCAAGTTTTAAATGAAATGTAATAGTTCTGTAATGTGATTTAAAGTGTATTATTCGTTCCTTTGCGCCCGAATTAAACCGGTTAAGAGTTTGAATGCTTACTTATAGAATTTCTTTATTATCATTCTGATTATAAGGGAATTTCTATTGATCCGAGTTTGTGTTGAGGTGGAAATAGAGAGTTGGAGTTTGATAAAGATTGAATTCCTCTTTCAAGTAAAATAAATATAAACAAAAAACGGAATGAATAATCTAGAACATGTTATTCGTAAGAGTTTGGTCGTAGGAGGCCTTTATTTTGTCCCCGTGTGGGCTATGGCGGCTCCTATCGAAGTGCCCAATCCTAAAGACTTTATTGAGAAAGCAAGTAATCTGCAGATTAATCAGACAAAAACAGTTACAGGAACTGTTGTAGATGCCGCAGGAATACCTGTTATTGGTGCTAACATTTTAGTAAAAGGAACGACAAATGGAACCATTACGGATATTGACGGTAATTTTTCTATTGAAGTAGAAGAAAATTCTATCTTGGAGGTTTCCTACATTGGTTATGTTACGACTGAAGTAAAAGTAGGAGCAAATACAACATTGTCAATCACGTTGAAAGAAGATAGCCAGGCTTTGGATGAATTGGTCGTTACAGCCTTGGGTATTAAACGTGAAGAAAAGGCATTGGGTTACTCTGTACAAAAGGTATCGGGTGAAGATTTGTCTGTGGTAAAAGGAGTAAACGTAGCCAGCAGCTTGACAGGTAAGATTTCCGGATTACAGATTAATAATAGTTCAGAAATTTCTGAATCACCAGAATTAAAGTTACGTGGTGAATCTCCGTTGATTGTAATTGATGGTGTCGCTTATGGTAATATGAGTATGAGTGATATCAGTGCAGAAGATATAGAGAGTATAGACGTATTGAAAGGGGCTACAGCATCCGCATTGTACGGAGTTCGTGGTCGTGCCGGTGCGATTATGATAACTACAAAGAAAGCCAATGAAGAAGGTGCACTGACTGTAAATGTATCAAACAATACCATGTTCAGTGCCGGTTATCTGAAAATGCCGGAAGCTCAGCATTCCTACAGTACAGGTAATTATGGTATATTGGAATACAACAGCGGGAATGTCTGGGGTGACTATATGGACGGACATGAAGTTGAGCAATATGATCCGATAACGAAAGAAATGAAAGTGATGCCTTTACTGTCTAAAGGAGGAGATAATATCAAGAATTTCTTGCGTTCCAGCTTGGTGACTAATACGAACGTCAATATTTCCCAGGCAGGGAAATTGGGCGGATATCGTGTGTCTGCAACTCATGTTCATCAAAATGGGCAGTATCCTAATTCGAAATTGGATAAGTTTATTGTAAATAGTAGTGGTAACATTACTTACAATAAGTTTAAACTGGACGCAAGTTTCTCGTATAAAAAGGAACTGGCGCCGAATATGCCAAAAGTCGATTATGGAGGTGGTAACATTCTCTATAATATGCTGATCTGGGGCGGTACCGAATATGATATACGTGATTTTAAGGATTATTGGAAAGTAAAAGATCAAGAACAGAACTGGCCCTTTAAGGCTTGGTATGATAATCCTTATTACATTATGTATGAACGCATCAATAAAGAAGATAATAACTTATTGAATACAAGCTTGACGATGACTTATGATATATTCGATAATTTGTCTGTCATGTTGCGTTCAGGTTTTGATAATTACAATAACGGTGAGGAAAAAAGACAATCCATAGGAGACAGTGGAGAAAAAAGAGGATATTATGCTTATAATCTCTATAAGGGATCAAGTTTTAACAATGATTTGATCGTGAAAGGTGATTATACCTGGAAAGATTTTTCATTGAACTTCATTGCCGGTTTGTCATCGTATTGGTATAAGAACGAAAGTTTGTATGCAAATACAAGAGGCGGTTTGTCTATTCCCGGATTCTATTCATTAAATGCTTCGGTAGAAAGAGCTGGAGTAAGTAAAACCGTCAGTGAGAAAGCTTTATATAGTGTCTATGGAAAAGCAGGGCTTTCTTGGAAAAATGGAGTCTTTGTGGATGTTACAGGACGTAATGACTGGTCTTCTTCCTTACCGGCAGATTCCAGATCATATTTTTATCCCTCTGTATCGGGAAGTATTTTGCCTACAGCGTTTTTCAATCCGATAGAAGATATCCTGGATTTCTGGAAAATCCGCGCTTCATGGACTGTTGCAAAGAAAGATTTGGATGTATATGAGATCAACCGGGTTTTCAATGTAAGTACAGATGTCTGGAATGGATTTTCTACAGCCACTTACCCGACTAAGATTCGTGATGCGAATATCAAACCGGAAACAGAAACTTCTTATGAATTTGGTACGAATTTCAGATTCTTCGATAACCGGTTGTCATTTGATTATACCTATTTTACGCGATTAAGATATGACCGCTTGATCGAAGCAAGTATTTCTCAGGCGTCTGGTTTCAGTAGTATGATTACCAATACATCCGAAGAATTAAAACAGAAAGGTATGGAATTTACACTTGGTGGTAAACCGATTGTAAATAAGGATTTCTCATGGGAAAGTGCCTTCAATTTATCTTTTTGGCACTGGTATTATCATAAGATGGACCCGATACACAGTTCAAAGGATCCTAGAATACAAGAGGGAGAACGTTATGATAAATATTTTATCACAGACTGGGAAAGAGATCACGAGGGCAATATTGTTCACCAGGCCGGTTTGCCTGTCAAGAACAAATATCAGACAGTAATGGGATATAGTGATCCCAAATGTATATTGGGTTGGACAAATACATTTAACTATAAGAACTTTGACCTGAGTATCTCAATTGATGGACGTATCGGAGGATTGATGTATTCTTGGACGGAACAGGCCATGTGGAATTCCGGAGCTCATCCTGATAGTGATAACCAGTGGAGATATGATGAAGTCGTTAATGGGTTGCAAAACTATGTAGGACAAGGATCAATGGTAGTAAGCGGATCAGCAACTTATGATCCTTACGGTAATGTGATTGAAGATACAAGAGTCTTTGCTCCGAATAATGTCCCGGTTTCTTATCAGAACTATACGCAGATCTATAATGAGAACCCATGGGACCATAACGCCCGTCAGAATATTTTGGATGGAACATTCATCAAGTTGAGAGAGGTTGCATTGAACTATACATTGCCATCTAATATCGCCCAGAAAATCTTATGTAAGAATATGCGTATTGGTATTGTAGGACAAAACTTGTTGTTATGGACTAAAGAATTCCGTTTCTCTGATCCGGATAGAGGAAAAGAGAACCTGAATACGCCTACTTCTCGTTACGTAGGTTTTAATATTAACTTAACATTGTAATGATAGACTTATGAAAAAGATATATTTATTTGCTTTGTCTCTGTTATCTCTCGTTTCTTGTGGAGATTTTGATGAGATCAATACCAATCCGGATACTCCGACTTCTGTATCGCCATCATTTTTGGCAACCCAGATCATTTTAAATACGACAGAGAGTTCTACGGGAAAATGGTTCTTGTCTGATTCCTGGTTAGTTAAGCAGACAACTTCTACCGAACATATGGAATGGTATCTGTATAATAAATTTGAAAGAACGGATTTTGGAGGTTATTCCACCCTGACAGATGCAAACAAAATGAAAGAAATTGCAGATGCCGATGAATCCATGCCGGAAGAAGAGAAGAAAGCTTATGAAGCGCTGAATTTGTTTGTACGTTCGTATGTACTGTATGACATGACGATGGCGTTAGGAGACATTCCTTGTTCTGAAGCAGGAAAAGGAGAATCAGATGCTATCTATGCTCCTAAATATGATACGCAAGAATCCGTTTTTGAGACTATACTAAATGATCTGAGAAAAGCTTCTGATTTATTTGCAGAAGCCTCAACTTTGGACGGAGATCCGGTATATGACGGTGACCCTTCCTTGTGGCAAAAAGCAGTAAACTGTTTTTCTTTACGGGTACTTAATATGTTAAGCAAAAAGGAGAATGTAGGAAGCATCAATGTCCGTCAGATGTTTGAAGAGATGGCTTCCCGTCCTCTGTTTGCTTCCGAGGCCGAAAGTTATCAACGCGTTTATTCAGCAGATAAAAGTGCTCAATGGTATCCATTTTATTGGGAAAAACAAAACTATTGGACTTATCCGTTTATGACTTCATTCATTGTGGATATGATGAAGAACTTAGACGACAGACGCTTATTTTATTATGCAGAACCGGCAGAATCCTTGGCGTCAAAGGGAGAAGATTCATTTGATGCTTACAGTGGTGTAAATCCGGTATTAGTATATGGTACTGTGCAGGACGAATGTGCGCAGGGACTTCATTCTGCCATAAACAGACGTTATCACCGGGTAGCAGAAGGCGAGCCTGTCAAATTTATTGCATATTCAGAAATTCAGTTTGTACTGGCTGAGGCAGCTTTACGAGGCTGGAAGACTCCGCAGTCTGCTAAAGATCATTATGAAAATGGTGTTCGGGCTGCTATGAAGTTTACGGCAGAATATACGCCTGCAGAATATCGTCATCAGGTAGAAATTGACGATGCGTATATAGATCAATATTTACAGGGAAAAGCAGCTTTTGACGCCAATAAAGGTCTTGAACAAATTATCGAACAGAAATTTATTGGTTCAGTATTCCAGTTGGCTTTCAACTCTTATTATGATTATCGCAGAACAGGTCTTCCTGAAATTCCTATTGATCCGCAGACCAATATGAATGAAGTAAAAGATCAATTACCGTTACGGTGGATGTATCCGGAAGATGAATATTCGCGTAACAGAGAACATATCGAAGAAGCTATCGAGCGCCAGTTCGGAGGAAATGATACACCTAATGATGTTATGTGGCTTCTGAAATAAGAGAATTGTTATTGAGTGACATACAGTAAAATGGAGGCACAGTCTTTTATTTGTGAAAATGAAGATTTGTGCCTCTGTTTGTTTTAGAAGAAAGATGTACATTTGTGGACATGTATAGAGTTTTAATACTAAAATAGATAAGGTAAATGATGAAAAACTGGATTGTTTGTGTATTATGTTTGCTATTCCCTTTTTCAATCTATGGGGAAGGAGATAAGGAATTTACGGTTTTGCAATGGAATATATGGCAGGAAGGAACCGTAGTAGAAGGAGGCTATGAGGCCATAGTTAATGAGATAGTCCGCTTAAAACCTGATTTCGTAACGTTTAGTGAGGTGAGGAATTATAACCAGACCCGTTTTTGTGATCGGATTGTGCAGTCTTTATCTCAGAAGGGAGAAACATATTATTCTTTTTACAGCAATGATTCTGGACTTTTAAGTAAGTATCCGATAACCGATTCAACGACGGTTTTCCCTTTGAAGGATGACCATGGAAGTATTTATCGTTTGGTCTCTTCTATATATGGTCGTGAAATAGCCGTATATACGGCCCATTTGGATTATCTGAGCGACGCTTATTATAATGTAAGAGGGTATGATGGTTCTACCTGGAAGGAAATTCCTATACCGGAAACCGTTCAGGAAGTTTTGGCTGTCAATGATGCATCTTTACGGGACGATGCGATTCGGAACTTTGTGGCTGCTGCGAAAGAAGATATTGCAGCCGGGAGAATTGTTGTTTTAGGTGGGGATTTTAATGAACCTTCTCACTTGGACTGGATACGCGAGACCAAGGACTTGTATGATCATCACGGTTTGATTATACCCTGGACGGTTCCGCTTATTCTGGATAATAACGGCTTTATAGATACATACCGTGAAGTTTATCCGGATGTTTTAGCTTATCCGGGTTTCACTTTCCCTGCAGACAATCCTTTGATCCCGGTTAATAAGCTGACTTGGGCTCCTAAAGCAGATGAAAGAGATCGCATTGATTATATATTCTATTATCCTGCAGAAGGACTGTCTGTAAAAGATGCGGTTATTTTTGGCCCGGAAGGAAGTATTTGTAAAAGCCAGCGTATCAAGGAAACTTCCAAAGATCGTTTTATCACCCCATTGGCTGTTTGGCCTACAGATCATAAAGGCTTATTGGTCACTTTCGGGTTTACTGCTAATTCAGGAAGATAACCAAAAGGGTAATATGTTTGCGTAAAAATTTCAACGCTTCAGAGACCTGATGTTCGACTGTCTTTTCCGACAGGTGCATCAGGTCTGCTATTTCTTTATAACTTTTATGTTCCTTTCTGCTGAGATGGAATATTTTCTGCCGTTGCGGAGGTAATTCGGCAATCAGCAGGTCAATGTAAGCACTTAAATCTTTTGCTTCCAATTCTTTTTCGATGTCATAACTGTTTTCTTCCGGCATATTCTCCAACGCCTCCAAAAGGGAAAGCGTATAAAAATCATGGTTAAAGCTTTTTCGGGTTTGGTTAAAAACCAGATTGCGTGAAATGATGAATAGCAGGCCCTTAAAATTATCATTTTCCCGTAAGAAATCTCGTGATTGCCATAAACGGACAAAAACATCTTGTACAACTTCTTCGGCTTCTTCCGTATTCGTCAGATATAGCCGGCAGAAGTTGTAAACCTGCTTCCAATATTGTTTATAAAGGATATTGAAAGCCTTTTCGTTTCCTTGTTTCAGGGCAATTATGAGTTCTTTTTCTTGATCCACCAATCTATTGTTGTTGTGTTTGCAAGTTGTTGTCCTTAACTTTTATTGTTTCGTTTTTCAACAAAAATAGATAAAAAGACGTTTCTTGCCAATACTATTGAAAAAAAAACGCTTTTTTTTTAATCGGGAATAGGGGGGAGATAGGATATCGCGTGTATTTATTAGTAAAGGCGAAAAAAGTATGAATATACAAGAGAAAAAACATATAGTCCAGAAGTTGCTGTCCGGGACATTATCCGAAGAAGAGAAAGCAAGGCTGTCTCAAACTCCGGAAATGGAACAGATCTGGCTTCAACAATGGGAACAGGCATCAGACAGGAGTCAGGAGGTAAACCCTGATCAACTGTGGGCCGGTATTCGGCAACAGACCGGTCAAAAGAATAGACCTTGGAAGTCTTATTTTTATCAATGGTATAGTGTGGCGGCATCTATCTTGCTTGTCATTGCTTTGAGTGGAATTACCTATTTATGGAATCAGAAGACTGCTGCACCGGTTTATGTGGTTACTTCCGGTATTCAGAATCTGGAGAAAATCCAATTACCTGATGGAACCCATGTTTGTTTAGGACCTGGTAGCCGGTTGGAATATCCATCGGAGTTTAGAACCGACAGCCGGAATGTCCGCTTGGAAGGTCAAGCCTTTTTCGATGTAGCGAAAGATCCCTCCAAACCTTTCCGGGTACAGATGAATGATGTGCAGGTAGAAGCTTTGGGAACGGCTTTTGAACTGTTTAATTACGAAGACTCGGAGGATATGGAAGCCATCTTGGTGAATGGAAAAATCAAGGTCGGCTTTGAACGGGATAACAAAGTGGTAAAAGAACAGATCATGAGTCCGGATGAACGACTGATTTGGCATAAGAATACTAATAAAGTAGAAGTAGGGCAGATCAATGCTGATAAATATACTTCGTGGAGGACTGGTGTCTTGTCGTTCGAAAATGAGAATTTGGCCATGATCATTCCACGTTTGGAACGTTGGTATGGACGGAAGATACAATGTGAAGAAAGTTTGTTGAACAACTATCGTTTCACGTTTAAAGTACGCGATGAATCGTTGGATGTAATCCTGTTTATCATGCGTCAATCGGCACCTCTACAATACAAAAAGGATAATGATGAAAGCTATATATTAACCAGAATAAAATGAAATGCCTATGAGAAAGGAGTAAGAAGTTAACCTAAAAGAAACGGAAGATACCGGCAAGTACCTCCCGTTCAATCTGAGAGTTTAAGAAACACAAGCCTGCCAAACGGAGTCCAAGCCAGTGGCAAGCCTCATTTATGTATCAAAAACAATACAAAAGTATGAAAAAAAATGACAGGGATCGTCGTGTCCCACTGTTAACAAAAACAATCCGTATCATGAAAGTTACGTCTTTGTGTAATTTATTGGCTGTTTGTTCCATCTCTGCTTCAACTTATGCACAGAGTTTGAAGTTTTCAATCCACAAGCAGAACAGCAGCATCAGCGAAGTTTTCAAAGAAATTGAAAAGAAAAGCGACTTTACATTCTTCTTCAACGACAACCAGATTAATGTAAAGCAAAAAGTGAATGTCAGTGCCAACAACGCCAGCATAGAAGATGTATTGGCACAAGTCTTGCAAAACACAGGGTACAATTACCAGATTATAGACAAGCAAATTCTGATCAAGGTATCAGATAAAGAGGTAATGGCTGTTCCTGCTGTAGCCCAAAGTGGTAAGAAAATCACCGGTACGGTATTAGATGCCACCGGTATGCCGGTAATCGGCGCCAATGTGATGGTAAAAGGTACCACCAACGGAACCATTACCGATATGGACGGTAAATTCTCATTGGATGTAGAAGAAGGTGCTACTTTAGTTGTCTCCTATATTGGATTTGCCAATCAGGAAATCAAAGTAGGAAAACAGGCTAATTTATCGATTGCTTTAAAAGAAGATTCGAAAGCTTTGGATGAATTGGTAGTTGTTGGATATGGTGTGCAAAAGAAAGTGAATGTGATTGGTTCTATTGTACAGGTTGGTAAAGAAAAATTGGAAAATCGTTCAACTCCAATGTTAGCAAACGCATTGACTGGTCAAATGTCTGGGGTTACAATCATTCAGAGATCTGGACAACCTGGCGTAGATAGTAATGATATCCAAGTTCGCGGTGTTGGATCTTTTGGCGCAACACCTTCTGCGTTGGTTTTAATAGATGGTATTCCAGGAAGTTTAAATGACGTAAATAGTGAAGATGTTGAAAGCATTTCAGTGTTGAAGGATGCTTCTACTGCAGCAATTTATGGTTCTCGTGCAGCTAATGGTGTAATCTTAGTAACAACAAAAACAGGAATGGAAGGGAAAATATCTGTGAGTTATAATGGCTATGTTGGTTTTAATCGTCCTACAGAGCTTCCTGAATTTGTTGATACTTGGAGATATGCAGAGTTGTATAACCAAGCTGCTGGTAATGAGGTTTATTCTCAAGATGATATTTTGAAATTTAAAAATGGTACTGATTTAGATCATTTTGCGAATGAGAAATATTTAGATAATATATTTTCAAATAATGGTATTCAAACAGGGCATGATTTAACATTAAATGGAGGAAATAATGCTAATAAATATATGCTTTCTTTTGGATATTTACGACAGAATGGCTTAGTGGAAAATAATGATTATGAAAGGTATAATGCAAGAGTAAATGTAGTTAATGATATTTTGAGTAATTTAAAGTTAACAACACGTTTGTCTGGGGTATTAGATAAAAGAAATGAGCCTTATGCTCCTGGTAGTTTATCATCTAATAATATGCTATCTATTATTGGTGATGCTGTTCGATTCCCTGGTATCTATCCAACAGTATTATCTAATGGTAATTACAGTCCAGGGACAATGTTACAAGGAACACCTGTTGCACATGTAAATAGTGGATCATTTTATGAAAATCCGAAGTTTTCAATTAATGCTAATATGAGGTTGGATTATAAACCTATAGAAGATTTAACAATATCAGCTATTGGTGCTTATCAATATACAAATAATGAAGAAAAAACTTATCGATCTACATTAAAGTTAGATGGTGATCAAATAATAGGTCCATCTTCTCTATCACATTTAATGAGTAAAACTATTTATAAAACATTCCAGGCAACAGTTGATTATAATAAGACTTTTGGAAAGCATAATATAGGTGCTCTTTTTGGGTATTCTTGGGAACAAGAAGATTTTGAGAATGTTAAAGGTTTTAGAGATAAGTTTCCAAGTAATGATTTACCTTATTTAGATTCAGGTTCTCCTGATAATCAAAAATCAAATGGAACATCTTGGGGTTGGGCTATATTATCTTATTTTGGGCGTTTAAAATATAATTTTAACGAACGTTATTTATTAGAAACAACAGTACGATATGATGGTTCATCTCGTTTCCCTAAAAATAATCGTTTTGGTTTATTCCCATCTGTAGCAGGAGGGTGGAGAATCTCAGAAGAAAGTTTCTTTAAGGAGTATGAGCAATTAAGTTGGATCTCAAATTTAAAATTAAAAGCTTCTTGGGGAAGGTTAGGTAATCAAAATATAAGTAATTATCCATATCAAACAGTCTACAGTTTAGGACAGGATTATCCTTTTGGAGGAACTTTGTCTCAAGGCGCAGCAGTTATGATTTCTAAAGATCAGAATATAAAGTGGGAAGAAACAGAAACTATTGATGTTGGTTTAGAAACTTCTTTATGGAATGGATTGTTCAACTTTAATATATCTTATTTTTATAGAAATACGTATGATATTTTATATAAACCAGCTGGAAGTATTTCTTCTATATTAGGTTTAGGCATATCAGAGGTTAATACAGGTAAATTAAAGAATACCGGCTGGGAAATAGAATTGGGACATCATAATCAAATAGGTGATTTTAAATATAATATTAATGGAAATCTTAGTGTTATAAATAATGAGGTTGTTAGTTTGGGTTTGGGAAATGTTGAGCAGTTAAATGGCCTAGTTGGAAATGGTTCTGATTTATTTATAGGGTATCCAATGCAAATGTATTACGGGTATAAAACTGATGGTGTTTTTCTGGATCAGAATGATATTGATAATTGGCATGATCAAAGCAATGTAACTCCAAATCCTAGACCTGGAGATATTCGTTATCAAGATATAAGCGGACCAGATGGAGTACCTGATGGTAAAATTGATCCTAATTATGATCGTGTGCCATTAGGTTCGAGAATACCTAAATTTACATTTGGTTTGAATATCGGAATGGAGTATAAAAATTGGGATTTTTCAGCTTTATTTCAAGGAGTCGCTGGAGTAAAAGGCTATTTGGATAATTTTGCAGGGTTTGCTTTTAAAGGTGAAAGTGGTATCCAAACTTGGCAAGCTGATGGAGCGTTTGATCCGCAAAATCCGGTAAGGTATCCAAACTATCCTCGATTAGAGTTAATAGCAACTAGTACTCCTAATACGGAAATGTCGGATTTTTGGATATTGGATGCTTCATATATTCGCTTAAAGAATGTATCGCTAGGTTATACTTTACCTAAAAATATATTATCAAAATGTGGTATCTCAAATCTACGAGTTTATATACAAGCAGAAAATCCTTTAACATGGAATAAGTATAGACAAGGTTGGGATCCTGAAATTAATACTGGTGGTAGTTATTATCCTATATTATCAACTTATACATTTGGTGTGAATTTTAAATTTTGAAAATTATGAGAGTGATCAATTATTTATATATAAGTATAATTATTTTATTGGGCTATGCCTGTAGTTTGGATAGAAATCCATTAGTAGAATATGCAGAAGATGAATTTTGGACAACTGAAGAGAATGCAGAATTAGCTCTTACTGCTATCTATAGAGGAAAGATTTCAACAGGGGTGGAGTATAGTCCTTATGATTGGTGGTCTTATGGTGGTTTGGTTCTTCTTGAATTGGCTTCAGATAATGGTTATGATCGAAGAGGTAGTAGTTCAGGGTTTCATAAAATGACAGATGGAACGTTGCTTTCTAACAATCCTTTTATAAAAAATTATTGGGCAAATTCTTATGCGAAAATAGCAAGATGTAATCGTTTTTTAGAAGGAATTGAGAATCTTCAACCTTCAGAGAAAGTAAATCGCTTAAAAGCGGAAGCTCGTTTTTTGAGAGCTTGTCAATATTTCTATTTATCTCAATATTTTGGAGATGTACCCTTGGTTTTATCTACATTAACAGCAGATGAAGCAAATCATGTAGAGAAAGAAAAGAAAGAAACAATAGTGAATTTTTGTATTCAGGAGTTTACAGAAACTGCTAATTTTCTACCACAGTTTAAGGATTTAACAGAGTCAGAAGTTGGTCGAGCCTCAAAACAAGCTTCATTAGCCTTTCTAGGACGTATACTGCTTGCTGAAAAAAGATATAAAGAAGCGATAGATGCTTATAAAAATATAATAGATTTAGGTGAGAATATAATCGATCCTGATTATGAATCAATATTTCTTCAGTCTAATGAAAATAGTGCAGAAAATATATTTTCAATGCAATATGTTCAAGATTTGTTTGGAAGTGGTTTGCCACAACATGCTTTTCCCGTTAAAGATGGAGGTTGGTGTCTTATAAATTCAACTTCGAGTTTATTTGAAGCATATAGATTTACGGATGGTACGATGTTTGACTATAATAATCCTCTGTATGATCCACAAGATCTAGGAAAAAATAGAGATCCTAGATTAGGATATACATTATTATATAATGGCGCTTTATTTGGTGATTCTGAGTGGATTTGTCATCCGGATATAAATAGTCCAGATCAGATTATGAGTGGTCAAACAACTCAAACGGGTTTTTTGATCAGAAAATATATGGATCCATATTTTAAAGGTGATAAAAATAGTTATGGAGCCAATATTCCTATTATTCGATATGCGGAAGTTTTGTTGAGTTATTTAGAAGCCAAAATAGAGAATGGAGACAATATTAATCAAGAGTTGTTAGATTTGACAATTAATCAATTAAGAAAACGTGCAAGTGTGAATATGCCAATTGTAAAAGAAACTGATCGAGAAAAATTGAGAGTAATTGTTAGAAATGAACGACAAGTAGAATTAGCTATGGAGGGTGTACGTTACTGGGATTTATTAAGATGGGGTATTGCTCATGAGAAATTGAATGGAGATGTCTTTGGTGCTCCATTCCCTGGTTCAGAAAGAGTAAGTTTAAAACCAGATGGAACACTCGATAAGTATGGTCGATGGTATGTTTGTACAAGAAGGTTCAGACAAAATCAAGATTATAAGTGGCCAATTCCGCAGTCAGAACAAGATATTAATCCTAATTTAAGATAATTCAGTAATAGAAAAGTGTATTGAATGGTGAGCTTTAGTTTTCATAACATCTCTAAATTTGATACACTTTTAAAATTTAAGTTTTTATGAAAAAGATATTATCCATATTTTTAATTGGATGCTTGTTATCAGCATGTAATAATAAAGAGATAAAAAATGGAGGAGTTACTGTAGATGTTCCTGAAAATATAACAATAGAGAATATAGAAAAATTATCCACCTTAGTAAGACCATCCGCAAGACAATTAGCCTATCAGCAGGAAGAAATGTTAGGTTTTATTCATATAGGTATGAATACTTATACTAATGCAGAATGGGGAAAAGGAGAAGAATCTCCCCAAATTTTTAATCCTTCAAATTTAAATGCCGAGGAGTGGATTCTAACATTTAAGAAAGCAGGTATTAATGCTGTGATTCTTGTAGCTAAACATCATGATGGTTTTTGTGTATGGCCAAGTAAATATACGGAACATTCGGTAAAAAACTCTCCATGGAGAGAAGGAAAGGGTGATTTAGTAAAAGAAGTAGCAGATGCTTGTAAAAAGCATAATATGAAACTTTGTCTTTACCTTTCTCCTTGGGATATGAATGCTTCTACTTATGGAACAGATACATATAATGATTATTATATTCATCAGCTGGAGGAACTGTTGACGAATTATGGGCCTGTTTATTTATTGTGGTTTGATGGAGCTGGTATTGATAGTAAAACAAGTGGTGTGGAGATGCCGTTTGATTGGGAGCGTATTTTTAAACGGGCAAGAGAACTACAACCGAATATTTTATTATCCGGCGCAGCTCCTGATGTAAGATGGGTTGGTAATGAAGCTGGTCGTGGAAGAGAAACAGAGTGGAGTGTACAAGGTATTGATGATATGAGTGAGTTGTTCGGTGGTTTGGTAAAAGGGCATCAACCTATGGCTAAGGATTTAGGTAGTTTAGAAGAATTAATGACAAAGAAACGATTAGTCTGGTATCCATCAAGAGGTGGTTTGCCACTTCGTAAAGGTTGGTTCTATAATCCTAAAGATGATGATACGGTGAAATCATTGGAATATTTAGTAGATAGTTATTTTTCTACGGTTGGACAGAATTCTAATTTATTACCGAATTTATCTCCAAATACTTTAGGACAAATACCTGCATTAGATGCTTCTCGGTTGATAGAATTTGGATCTATTATAACAAAAATGAAATCAAAGGACTTTGCTAAAGGAGCAAAGGCTGTTCCTCTATCTTCTTGGGAACATTATGATGAGTCAAACTTATTTGATGTGGATCCTTTTACATCATGGAATACGAAAGAAGGAGATAAAACAGGTGATATAGAGATTCAATTAAAAAGGAAATCAACATTTAATGTAATAAAGTTACAAGAGAATGTTCGTGATTTTGGTCAACGTGTTGCTGCCTTCTCTATTGATGCTTGGGTTGATAATCAATGGCTGGAGGTAGGGAAAAGTACAACTATTGGATATAGAAAGATGCTACGTTTAAAATCTCCTGTAACTACGGATAAATTACGGATTCATATTTTGGATTCTCGTGTTTCAATATCTTTAGGTAATCTATCTTTATATTATTTACCACCAATAAAGAACGAACAATCACAAGCAGCAAAAAATTATCTTTATAAAGATAATTGGACTGTTTATATGGCTGGTATGAATAAAAGGCAAGCTTCATCTTTATTAGATATAAAGAATAAGGAACCTTTTTATTTTGATTTTGATAGTTCATATAAGGATTTTATAATATGTCTAGATCAAGAGGGAACTGTTATACAAAATCTTTCTTATTTTCCTTTATCTGATCAGTTGGATTATGGCCATATTGATAGGTATGAGGTTTATGTAAGTGATGATGCTAAAAACTGGGGAGTTCCTATATTAAAAGACAGATTTAATAATATAGAAAATAACCCAGTGGAACAAGTCATTTCTATAAAGAAACAAAAGGTGAAGTATTTAAAGTTACGAGTTCTTAGTGCGACTAAGAAGAAAGTAGCGATAAGAGGATTTAGATTTAGTTAAATATTAAAATTGAAATAGCGATGGTATTTATAACAGATGTTCCGTTTAAATTAACCTTTGGAATAGGATTGGGTGTATTGGGCTTGATGAGTTGTAATCAGGCCAAGAAAGAAAATGCAGCGACACAAGAAGTAAAACAACCTAATGTTATCTTTATCGTTGCCGATGATTTAGGGTATGGCGATATGAGTTGTTATGGTGCGACTCGTGTGCAGACACCTCATGTTGATCAATTGGCTAATGCTGGTTTGCGTTTTACGGATGCTCATGCCGTTGCTTCGACCAGTACGCCTTCCCGCTATTCTTTATTTACAGGACATTACAGCTGGCGTCGTAATGATACGGGTATAGCAGCAGGTAATGCAGGTATGATTATCCGTCCTGAGCAGACAACGATAGCAGATCTGTTTAAATCGGTCGGTTATGCAACTGGAGCTATCGGAAAGTGGCATTTGGGAATGGGGGATAAAGCCGGTACACAAGATTGGAATGGTTTGGTAACTCCGGGTCCGCAGGATTTGGGTTTCGATTACTCTTATCTGATGGCAGCGACGGGTGACCGTGTTCCTTGTGTCTGGATGGAAAATCAGCGAGTGGCGAATTATGACCCTTCGGCACCAATAGAAGTAAGCTACCAGAAACCATTTGCAGGAGAGCCATTGGGAAAAGATCATCCGGAATTATTGACGAAGTTGAAACCTTCACCTAATCATGGTCATGATCAGGCCATTGTGAATGGGATTTCTCGTATCGGTTATATGAAAGGTGGAGGTAATGCGCTTTGGGAAGATGAGAATATAGCCGACTCGATAGCCGTAAAAGCGGTTCAGTTTATAGATAAGCATAAAGATGCTCCGTTCTTCCTTTATGTAGGAACCAATGATATTCATGTACCGCGTTATCCGCATCCTCGTTTTGCCGGAAAAAGTGGTATGGGTTATCGTGGCGATGCAATTTTACAGTTTGACTGGACAGTAGGGGAAATAATGAAAGCCTTGGATCGTGCGGGTTTAACGGAAAATACGATGATTGTTTTAACCAGCGATAATGGTCCTGTTGTAGATGATGGTTATGCAGATCGTGCCGTAGAATTGTTGGGAGACCACAAGCCTTGGGGTGAACTCAGAGGCGGAAAATACAGCAGCTTTGAGGCCGGAACTCGTGTACCGTTCATTGTCCGCTGGCCTGCCAAGGTGAAACCTGGAGTTTCCAATGCGCTGTTCTCTCATATAGATATGTTTGCTTCAATGGAGAAACTGACGGGTAAAGATATGGGCGAAAATGCAGGAATCGACAGTCGTGATCATTTGTCAGCTTTGGTGGGTGAAGACACGAAAGGTCGTGATTATGTAATAGAATCTTCAACATCCTTGTCAATTTCGGATGGAGAATGGAAATATATTACACCTAATAAGGGAACAGCTTATATGAAGCTGACAAATACAGAAACCGGCAATTCCCCGGAAGACCAGCTCTATAACTTGCGGAAAGACATAGGCGAGAAAGAGAATGTGGCAGCTCAGAATCCGGAGAAAGTAGCAGCATTTAAGAAGATCCTGGAAGAAGAAATGAAGAAGGGTTTCAGAGAAAGTTGGAATCAATAAAGTATAATAAGAAAAATATAATATGATAAAAAAGAAACTTTTAACAGTTGGAGTAATACTAGTCTCTCAAAGTGCTCTTCTCCATGCAGAGCTGTCGGAGAGTAGTCCCAATATCATCTGTATTTTAGCGGATGATGTCGGTTATTTATTAGATCAGTTAAAGATGGAAGAACAAGAAATTTTAAATAGATGATTAGATATGAGAGTTGTTAAGATGTTGTTCATATATTTACTTTTACCTTTATTAGGCTGTACTTCTATTAATTTAGAAGTTGAGTCTTGTCAACATGATTTGGAGTATAAAGAGTTAGCTAATGTTTGGGATGAAGCCATTCCGTTAGGTAATGGATTAGTAGGCTCATTAGTTTGGCAAAAAGGAAATAATCTAAGAATGTCTATAGATCGGAGTGATTTATGGGATCTACGGACATCTCCGGAGTTTAAAGGTGAAGAGTTTACATTTACATGGTTGTATAATCAAGTAATGAAAGGGGATTATGCTCCCGTTCAGAAGAAATTGGATTTTCCGTACAATGGTTATCCGGGTCCTTCTAAAATACCAGGAGCGGGCTTGGAGTTTTCTTTAGAGCAACTGGGGGAGGTTGAACATGTTCATTTATATCAGAAACAAGCTGTGTGTGAGGTTTTATGGAAATCGGGAAAATCATTACGTACTTTTGTCCATGCTAATAAGCCGGTCGGAATATTTGTTTTTGATGGTATAGATAAACAGGTTTCTCCCTTATTGGTACCGCCATCCTACAAGGAGGAAGAGCCGTCTTCTACTCATACAGGTTTGGCCCGTCATAGTTTAGCTCGTTTGGGGTATAAGCAAGGTAAAGTTGAACAGTTAGGTGACAACAAACTAGTCTATCGGCAGAATGGATGGGGTAATTTTTATTACACAGTAGCGGTTAAATGGAAATATGTAGGTAAACGGTTGTATGGAGTATGGAGTATAACTTCTTCTAGAGTTAGTGATGATGCTATTGATTGGGTTGATAAAATTTTAGAAGAAGGTATAGAGGAAAATTATTCATCTCATTGTGATTGGTGGAGTAAATTTTAT
>OJMG01001793.1_pt1 | contig 19406 bp, 18 predicted proteins | sample 1597141 | NCBI WGS metagenome assembly OJMG01 (sample SAMEA2452119, study PRJEB22498) | human gut metagenome | biome: human feces; feature: human gut; material: feces | place: Australia | collected 2012 | reverse complement strand
GGGCATCTCCATACATGGTCAGATCTTCCGCAATTTCCAGGTGCAGCGAATGCTCGGATTCAAACGCCCGACTTTCAAAATAGAGCAGTGTAGTTTCCACGGTCTCACTAACAGAGAACAGGCGAAAATCCGCAGTATCCTTGGATTTCTCAGAAAACCTGGTGAGCTCCAGCAATTCTGCGATCAGCCGGCTCATTTTTTCCGACTGTGCTTTTATGGTATCATAAAGGCAGTCACTGCCATGCTTTCGCTCTAATAAATCAGTGGTTGCGGAAATCACGGTGACTGGTGTTTTCAACTCATGTCCGGCGTTGGAAATGAACTGCTTTTGCCGACTGAAACTGTCGGAAAGAGGCTTGACCATGTGTTTAGAGAGCAAAACAATCACCGCAATCAGAATCAAAGTCATCAAAAATCCGGAAAATATGGAGATCCACAAAATCTGGTGCAGTGTTTTTTGTTCGCTTTGGTCTTGCTGGAACAAAATGATTTGAAAATCGTGGTACGGCACAATGGTGTACTGATAGGATTTCTGTACCGAAATGCTGCCGCTGTCCCGATGCTGCTGCAAAACATCACTTACCAGCGTTTCAGCCTCCTCGCTGCTGATTTGGGTTGGCAGATTTCCGCTGCACACTGCAGAAAGACTGCCGCCGGAATCCGTGACCAGATAGAAACTGTTTCGCTCCGATAACGCTTCCGGTATCTGATTTTCAAACAGATCGGAATAGGATAGGTGCAGAATGTCGTTGGAAGCTCGTTCTTTCTGATAGTGTATGGTGATCCTGTCCAGTGCGAGAGAAACGTCTTCCCGTGAAGTCCACCAGACGATAGAAACCAGAAAATTATCTGTCGTTAAGCCGCTGGTCTGACGAGCCTCTGCGGAGCGTTCCCTTTTCAGTGTGCTGTCGTTTTGAAAATCAATGGTGACCTCAGAAGTGTCCTTGTTGAACGTGTACTCCCGATAGACAAGCTCCTGCTGATTTGCAGTTTCCTCCAGATACATCAGTCCGCCACCGCCGCAATACCAGCTTTCAGAATCAGAGTCGCTGCGAATGGTGCCGCTGAGCGTAATGCTGTCAACAGAATGAATACTTCTGGGAATCAGATAATCTCCGTCAGCATTTTGTTCCATCTCTGAAAGCAGCAGCGTTTCTGTCTGGTAGTCATAGGATTTTGCCGCCTGAAGAATCATGGCATCGGCATTGCTGCTGTTGGCACGAAACAGCATTTGTATCAGCAAATTCATGACAAGCAGCATTTCCCAGATAACTGCAATCACAATTGCAGAGGCAGAAAAGATGTATTTTCGTTTCAGTCGTTCAATTTCCTGCTGCATCGGACGCTCCTTCCAGATAATATCCAACGCCACGGACAATTTTGATTTTTACACCGGAGTGCAGGGCAGTCAGTTTTTTGCGGAGAAAAGAAACGTAAACCTCAATAGAATTGTATTCTGCATTGGAATCGTATCCCCATATTTTTGTGAGAAAGCTTTCTTTTGGAATGATCTGTCCGTGATTGAGCAGGAGCATTTCCATCATATCGTATTCTTTCTGGCTGAGTTTTACCCGTCGTTCGCCACATTGCAGTTCGTGACGGGCAGAATCCAGCGAAATGTCCGAAAATGAAAGGGCACTGCTGAGATACTCCAATGGTCTGCGGCGGCAGAGTGCCCGAACTCTTGCCAGAAATTCCTTGCTGACAAATGGTTTCGTCAGATAATCGTCTGCACCGCTGTCCAGTCCCTCTACCTTGTCTTCGATCTGGGACTTTGCGGTCAGCATCAATACCGCAGAGCTGATCTGTTTCTGCCGAAGTTTTCGAAGAACTGCAATGCCGTCCAATTTGGGCAGCATAATGTCCAGAATGATGAGGTCATAGATTCCGGTCATGGCACAATCCAATCCATATTCTCCGTCATTGGCGATATCCGTGTGGTATCCTTCCAATTCCAGCATTTCGGACAGGACATTCGCCAGATCTTTTTCGTCCTCTACGATTAAAACACGCATTCTCACATCTTCTCCTTTGCATTTAATATATCAGGAAAAACTTGAAAATTTCTTGATGCAGTGACGAGAATAGTATAGCACATTCGGCGTGGATTGACAAGAAATGTGGTGGAATAAAAATAGAAAAGCTGCCTGCCGGAGCAAACAGCCTTTCTGAGGAGATATATGGAGAGAAATGAAACAATCTAACGGTTACGCAGACTTTTTCAGTCCGATGGTTTCCAGCCATGTGACAATGCGGTTTTCCGAGTCTGCCACCACACTTCTGGAAAGTGTCAGCCCGTCTGTCCGAACAGTTGCATTCGGTTCCAGTTCTTCGATTTCTTCCACAGAACCGGAAAATCCGCTGCCGCCGTGGCTGTTGAACGGAATGATTGTCTTTCCGCTCAAGTCGTACTCCGAAAAGAAACTGTACATCAGCTGCGGCATATCATACCACCAGATGGGATAGCCCACAAAAATCGTGTCATACTGGTCTAAATTTGCAATGTGATCGGACAGTTCCGGCAAGACGCCGTTCTGCTGGTCACTCAGTGCCTTATCTGCAACGGTGTTGAAATCATCGCCGTAGCTTTCCGCCGGCTGAATGGCAAACAGATCACCGCCTGTGTTCTTCTGAATCACATTTGCCATCGTAAAAGTTTTTCCAGAACCCGTAACCCCTAGTAAAGTCTGGCATTGATTGCCTTCCTTGAACCCTTTCACAAGCTCTGCAATCGCCTGTGGCTGGTCTCCGGTCGGCTTATATGGGGCTTTTAATTTGAACTCATTCATGGTAAATCCCTCCATTTGTGACTTTTACTATGATCATTATCAGCCAAAAATTCGTATCCAGATTCGTAACGAAAAGCTTATTTTATGGTGAATAGATGTCCTTTTCACCTCGTTACGAATAAAAGTCACAAAACTGATTTTTGCGGATAAAACAGCACTCGGAAATACCTGATGATACCAGGCTCCGGTTCTGTCATATTTTTACTGTTTGTTCTTGTAACAGTCCCTATTATATCAGACATTTTTTTGAAAGTATATAGATGAAGGTAAGAAAAAAGTACAAATGTTCGATTCTTATTTGTACTTTTCTCTCTTACTACTATTCTATTTTTTATCATGCTGCGTTGAAATATTCCTCCAGGATTAAGTCTATTTCAATCACTTCTGAATAATCATAATACTGATCTTTCCGCTCTTTTGGAATAACTTCTTCAATAAATGGTTCCAATATATCCAGACAGTCTTCTATGATTTCCTGCGTATCTCCATAAACATCTACTGATATGATTTCCTTGGCATGTCCCAATAAATGCGAAACACCTTTTGAATTAAAGCTATTCTTCAGCAAAATAGTTGCATAGGTATTTCTCAACTGGTGAAAATGAATATCAGGCAAATCCAAGGATTTCAACAAGTCTTTATAGTATTTCTGATGAAAGCCTTTACTCCTTGGATTCCCATATGTAGAACAACAAATATAATTCCAGTCCCGGAACTCTTTTGGTCTGCGTCTGCGGTTCTTCTCATAAGTTTTCCGTTCTTCCAGAATTGCTTCAAATACATAATCCGGTATTGGAAGTTCACGCACACCAGCAGGTGTTTTTGTTTTAATTTCCTGCTTTGTCAGCATCTTAGGTGCACAGTCTTCTGCTTTACTGTTTGGCTTCTTTCCCAACTGACGCTCTACTCTCAACGTCCTGTGAATGTAATCGACATCACTGTATTTCAAACCGTTGATTTCACTTCTTCTGAGCCCCATCAATACAGCAAATAAAATCTGCATATGAATCGGTGTTTCTTTACTTGCCTCAATCAACTGTAGCACCTGCGGAAGTGTCAATGTTTTCTTTTCGTCGATTTTCAGAACACGATACTCTGTCTTTTTTATTTTCTTCGGTAAATTGATTCCCTTCGCTGGATTTGTTGCCAGTACATTTTTGTTAAATGCATACTCCAATGATGTTTTCATGATCGTCCTGACATTTTTCGCAACTGATTCGTACTTTTCTGCAACTGTATTATATAATTTTCTGATATAACCCTGATTCAGTGTAGACATATACATTTTTCCAAGCTGTGGAACAATATAATTCCTAATGGCACTTTTGTAAGTTGTATATGTGTCGTCTGTTATTCGGGGACGCATAATATCTTCCAGCCAGAAGATCATAAACTCCTCTACCCGGATTTTCCCATACACAATATAGGTTCCGGTATGTAGCTGTCCAATGACTTCATCACGAAATGCATTGGCTTCTCTTTTGGTCGTGAATCCCGCATGTTGCTGCGTCTTTGTACTTTCGTCTGCAAACGTCAGCAACACACGAAATCCATATCCCTTTTTGATTGTTGTCACCGAATAGACCTTATATTCTACATATTTCTTAAAGTCAAAGGTCTTATGCATGGCTATCCCTCCGTTCCGGTTTGTTGTGGTACAAATGTATTATTTACAAACGCAATAATCTTATCTTGCTCGTCCATAATCTCACAATAATATTCGTAAGTCGTATGAACGGAACTATGACCTAACAGACCAGATATTTTAAACAATGGAACTCCAAGTTCAATTAAAATGGTCGCAAACATATGTCTGAGTCCATGTACGGTGATATTTGCCAATCCATTTCTGTTACAGATTTTCGTAAGTGCCTGATTCATTGCCGTTAATGATCGGGGTTCGCCATTTTCCTGACAACATACATAATCAAAATTCTTGTATTCTATGCCCGGATCAGTTTTTCGCAATTCAATCAACTGCTGTCTGCGTTTTACTTCCTGCATCACCACTTTTGGCACTCTCAATATCCGGTAGCTGTTCTCAGTCTTTGGATTCCTTTCAATAACAGCATATTCCGTAACCGTAAATTCTTTTTCTTTCAGTTTCAGGTTTCCAACAAGCTGTCTGCTAATTCTGACGGTCTGTTTTTCAAAATCAAAATCCTGAAATTTCAATCCAAGAATTTCTCCTTTTCGTAACCCACAAAACAGTCCCAGTAAAATTTCTAGATACCAAGGATTCTTGCTGGCAGCTTCAAGAAAAACTTTCAATTTTTCTTTGCCTAATACCCTTACCTTTGGTTTTGCTCTCGAATATGGCTTTGTCTCAGGCATTGGATTATAGCTTATGAACTTATCTCCTGCTGCATCTTTCATGGCGATGCTCAAAAGCTCTCGCCCTTTATTTCCTGCTGAAGGACAAATTTTCGCGACACGTTCCAGTAGAGCATCTAAATACTCTACTGAAATGTATTTTAATTTGATATCCGCTTCCATACTCGGAAGAATCAGATTATATAAGGTATATGCTCCAACCATTCTTGTGGTTGTCTCAATTCTCGGACTGAAAATATTTTCAAACCAGTATTCCAGATAATCCCCAAGCATCACATCTGTCTTTTGCATTTTTGCAATCTGGAGATTTCTCTGCTTCTTCTGGTATCTCTTTTCATATTCCCAGTAACTTTTCTCTGCTTCTTCCGGCGTTTCAAATCCACCTTTTTTCCCATATTTTGTCGTCAGATCGTCCTGCAGCTCTTTGGTTCTGTGATACCATGATTTTCCTTCAAAAAAGACAACTCTCTTTTCCTTTGACATTGTCTCCTGCTGCGTTTCTTTCTGTTTCATTCGGCTCTCACTCTTTCTCTCTCCTCGTCTCCATTCAGCCACTTATCAAAAGAATTGCATGGGATACGATAAGATCTGCCAATCTTCAACACCCGGAATGGTTTTCTGTCATAATAAACATTTTCTATAAATTCATATGCCTTGGAGCGTCCCAGCCCAAGCAAATTTTGAACATCTTCTACTTTATATACTTTCTTTTCCATTTCATTCTCTATCATTGCCATGACGTTATCCTCCTCGTCCTAATCTTTGCGCTTTACTACCGGTAGTTTTTAGCTGTGTAACATCTAAAAACGTTACACCACTAAGATATCCATTTTCGTCTGCATCGTCCAATGTGCGAATTTTCAAATCGCACACTTGACTTTTACGTGTTACTTGTTCTTTCTTCCTATATAATAGTCGTACCCATTCCGGACATTACAGAACATACAAGTATCCTTATATCGCTGTTCTGGATTCACTCGCCGGATATAATGTCCCGGCACATCATAAAAATTGCCTGCACATACTCTGCACAGGCTCACGACTAACGGTTTTTCAATTATCTTCGGTATCCCGGTACTTCTCCTGATTGCTTTATTGATTTTCTCCATTTCAGTGCGGTCTAAGGTACACACATAATTTTCCAACCGTCTTTTATCCAAAGTTCTAAGCTGCTCCAACAGCACTACAGAATCTTTTTCTAACCCTTCCATTTCCGGGACTGCAATGTGTGTTGGCAGTTTCATTTTTTCTTTACTAGTAATTGCTGCCACAATCACTGTCGGACTGTATTTATTTCCTATATTGTTCTGAATCACCAGCACCGGACGATAACCGCCCTGTTCACTTCCAAATACAGGATCAAGGTCGGCGTGATAAATATCCCCACGCTTGACGTTCCTATCTTCCATCTTTGCTATATCTCCTCTCGTCTTTCTAACTGTTGTTATCCCTAAATATGTAAAATACAAGCCTATTTGTCCCCGACGCCCCGACTTGTAATTGGGAAATCATCAGACGACTGACTGCTAATCAGCTCCACAGGATTTTATCTAAAATAAATATATGGGATTGGGAGTTTTCCTCTCCAGGGATCTCCTGAAGCTGCCCTCACTTGTTGCGGCATCAAAGAAATATTTTGTATACACGACTTTATGACCGGACAGGAGTATCATTATGCCTGTTGTCTGTCATCGCCCTGCCAGAAGCAATCTGACAGTTATAACCAGATATTTTTCGCTCAACAGTCCGGGTAATACAAACTGAAACCAAAAGGAAGTATACGGGTGGGATTTCGCTGTCTTTACCCAGCCTGTGTTATGGCGTATTTGTTAATGTGGCTTACGCTCATCACGATAACAACAGGAATGTGCCTGATGAATGTATATGAATTTGTCAAGGTTCGTCCCGCTCCCCAGTCTTTTCGTGACAAAAGAAGAAACAGGCGGATCAGAATATTTCTCTTTCCACCTGTTTCCTCACTTAAACGCTATTTTTCAACCCACTATCTCAAAATCTTTTTCAAATTTCTGATTGCTGCTTTTACAGACTTTGCTACCATCTGAAAAGAGCAGCCTTCTTCCTGTGCAATCTGCTCATAATTCTTATCTTCAAAATAATACTTCATCAATCGTCTTCTCTGAATTTCCGACAACTGCTGAATTGCACTATGTAAACGTTCCGCTTCCAGTTTATTCAGAACAGTATCCTCTACACCTTCCTCCTTCTGAAATACCCGTTCATATAAACTGGAATCCCAGATTTCTGACTGTTCCAAATGCCTGTCCACAATATTCATATGCGACACGTCCTGCAATTCAAACGTATTAAAAGCCTCATATACATTCTTTCCTATTTCCAAATCCTTGTACTCTTTTTCACCATTGCGAAATGAAACATAATATTTTCCGTCCTTCTCATAGATTTCATATGGGTTGTATTTATCTTTTCTTCTTTTTGGCTGTCTGCCTTCCATGTCCTTTCCTCCGATCTGAATTTTTTTGAATTCAGATCAGTAGGTGGGGCACGAATACGAACAATCGCCCTTATTTTGAATTGCTCATTCTCAATATTTAGGTAACAAAAAACGCCCTGACAGATTTCACTCCTATGGACGCATTTAATTCGATATTTTATTACCCTGGATTCATTATTGGCTCTTACCCTAGTTTCAATTCCAACATTTACTAATGAAATTGTTGAGATTTTTTTAATTGAATACCTTCTGTTGAACAGAATTTTTTAGCTGAACTCTTGCTAAGAACCATATTTTCTCCGGTTAGATTCCGGAAAAGAAAATAAGCATACAAATACTGCTCTTTCGGAATCTGTTTTTTTAACCGAAAGAGATTTGTATGCTTTCTCATTCATCGGGTAATACCCTGTGTTTTTTCTAATGTTACACCCTTTTCACTTTTCAAATTTAGGGTAATACACTAAGTTTATGGAGGTATACAAACATGGATATTCCAAAAACATTATTTGCCACTTTAGTAAAACAAGGGCGTATGGAAATGCATTTAACACAAGAAGCTCTTGCTGAAAAACTCGGAATATCGGCGGCTTATCTTGGAGACCTCGAACGCCATAAAGGCGGTCCCAGTCTGGAATTATTTTGTAAAACCATGCAGACTTTAAATATTTCTGCTGATGACTACGTTTATCCAAATCAGAATAAAAATAATTCTACATATGATCAGATTCTTCGGCTCTTAAATCAGTGCAATGATTATCAGTTACAGGTAATTCTTGCAACTACGACAGCTCTGCTAGATTCTAATCCTTTTATTTCTAACGTAGACACTACTAATGATACAAAATAAAACTTGTAAAATACCGATAAATAGCTGATAATTACCGATATTTAAAATTAGTGGAATAAATACTATTACCATATGTTAAAAACAGTTATGCTATATCATTACAACTTGATATAACATAACTGTTTCTTCTTTACGAACATCCTTTTATCTATCAAATACTACATTTTCCTCCACGACACACTTAATTGCTTTTCATCTCGCTAATTATTTTTTCCATATCCGTCGATTTTTTCAAGAGTCCTAAACCAGCCAATAACTGAATACAATCTACATATCCTTGACAATATGCCCTTTGTTCTGACACAAACGCTTCTTCTTCAACTGAATATTTGCAAGTTCTTGGAAATAGATATAACTTTCTCTGTTTATATTCTCACAACGCAACTGGTTCAAAAAAGAGGATATTTCATTCCAAATATCATTTTCCATAAAAATTTCTCCTGCTTTTTTTGGTATCTTTACTTATTATGCCCAATTTTATATTCCATCATTTCATCAATTCACCATTAAATTTATATCCCATACCCCATACATTTAAAATGTATCTTGGTTTTGCAGAATCTGGCTCAATCTTTTTTCTGATTCTCCGAATTATGCCCATAACATTATCTTCTGCCCCATAATATGGTTCTTTCCACACCTGTGTATATATTTGTTCCTTTGAAAATATCCGTCCTGGATTTTTTGCCAGCAAATATAATATTTCAAATTCATAATTCGTCAATTGAACCAGCTCACCATTACTTTCTACAGAACGATATTCCGCATTTATTTTTAATGCTCCGTAATCAAGTACCCTATTTTGTTTATCAGGCATCTCAGAGTATTTTTTAGCAGACAGAAAATGTAATAATTCATTTAATTTTTCTTCCTCATTTTCATCAAATGTTACAACAACTACCCTTCCCATTTTTATAAAAACCTTTCACATTTCAAATCTTACAAGTGTAATTTCTATCTATTATTACATCTGTAAGATTTAAAGTCAAGTTTTTATTTCGTTGACAGAATAACCTTTTAAGATATATAATATTTTTATTACATTTGTAAGATTTGGAGGAATATCACATGAGCAATCTGCCTCAAATTTCAGAAGCTGAATTTGAAGTTATGAAAATCGTTTGGAAATACGCACCAATCAGCACCAATGAAATTACTGAAAAATTAACACAAATTTCCAGTTGGAGTCCTAAAACAATTCAGACATTGATTAAACGTCTCGTTTCTAAAAAAGCACTAACCTATGAAAAACAAAGCCGGGTTTTTGTCTATACTCCATTGGTCAAGGAAGACGAATATATTCGGCAGGAAAGTAATTCTTTTTTAAAGCGATATTATAATGGTAATATCACTTCTATGCTTGCCTCTTACATTGAGGATGATAAATTGTCTGAAGAAGACATTGCCAGCTTACGGAATCTTCTTTCCAATCATTAACCATGGGAGGAGCATATTTTGATATATTTTAGTTTTCGATTTTTACTCTGTAATGCCATCATTTGTATTTTTTTAGGTAGTTTACTGGGATTAAAAAATTTATTGCAAAGGCAATTATCCGCATGTATGCAATATAATCTTTCGATTATATTTCTTGCCGTTCTAATTGTTCCCTTTTTACCGATAAACTCTGCCCCATCTTCTATATCGTGGAGACATTTGCTGACAGCCAGTTCAAGTACCAATGGTGACATTCAAACCACTTTTCTTTCTGGTAATGGTTATAATTTGGATAAAATAAATGATTTTGCTGTCTCTGTCAGCACCCAAATACCAACTTTTATTCACACATTACTTGTATTTTTCTGGAGTATCGGTATATTCATAATGTTTTTTCTTCTCTACCGCTCAGTAAAACAAGTAAAAGCCTTACATAGTTCTGCTTTACCTCTTCAAAATGAAGAACTAAACGCTCTTTATATAGAATGTTTAAACGAAGTGAACAGCAAGCATACCATTCCGATTTATAGTACAGCATTTTTGAAATCTCCTGTTTTGGCTGGTTTCCTGCATCCTCGCATTTATCTTCCAATTCACTTGATTTCAGATTTTAACGCTGGAACTATAAGCGCAACTGATATTCGCTATATGCTTCTTCATGAACTGCAGCACTACAAGCATAAAGATATTCTAATTGGATATTTGATAAATACAGTAAATGTTTTCTACTGGTTCAATCCCCTAATCTGGTATTTTCTAAAAAGAATACGACAGGAACGGGAACTTGCCTGCGACAGTGCTGTATTACAATTATTGAAAGAAACAGAATACAAGTCATATGGAAATACACTGATTAACTTTGCCGAAACAATAGCTCTGTCTCCATTCCCTCTTACTATGGGAATTAGTGGAAATATAAAACAGTTAAAAGGACGCATTTTAAATATTGCATCATTCCACCAACCTACTTTTAAACAAAAAATTCGTGGATATCTTATATGCATATTCGTCTCTACTATCATCATTGGATGCATTCCCATACTTTCTGCTTATGCTTCTGATCAGACTGGGTATCATTTTGACACAACCGAAAAGAATATTACTCAGCTAAATCTTTCTTCCAATTTTGGGGACTACACTGGAAGTTTTGTTTTATATGATCAGTCTGCTGATAAATGGAATATTTATAATATGGAGCATGCTTCCACACGTGTATCACCGAATTCGACTTATAAAATATATGATGCATTACTTGGCTTGGAATCTGGAATTATTACACCAGAACATTCCACTTTCACATGGAATGGAGAACCATATCCTTTTAATTCATGGGAAGCCGATCAAGATTTAACCTCGGCTATACATAATTCCGTAAACTGGTATTTTCAGGCAATTGATTCACAGGCAGGTTTTGAAGCCGTAAGAACATTTTTACAGACAATAAACTATGGGAATCAGAATACTGGAACAAATCTAAATCTCTATTGGACAGATTTCTCTCTGAAGATATCACCCATAGAACAGGTGGAATTGTTACAGGATTTCTATCAAAATAATTTTCATTTTGACAGTAAAAATATCCAGGCAGTAAAAAAAGCTCTGCTGCTTTCCACTACTTCTTCCGGTTCTCTTTACGGGAAAACAGGAACCGGGCGTGTCAATGGTAAAGATGTCAATGGCTGGTTTATCGGATACATTGAAACATCGAATAATACTTACTACTTCGCAACAAATATTCAATCCTCTTCTGGTGCAACTGGAAGTCAGGCTACCGAAATAACAGAATCTGTACTTTCTAATCTTGGTATTTGGAAATAAATAAAGAGAACTGATAGCATAATTTCCCGTTATCAGTTCTCTTTATTTATTTCTTCTCTACTGATCAATTCTGCAAATTACCTAACCGGTACTGATACCTCGGTATATTATCAATACCATTATCTAAAATCCTGTTTCCAACATACTGAATCGTTCCATCATCCTGAATTTTCATCGTAAGTTCGTGTGTAATAACAACATCATTACATACAACAGAATCACATACTGCATGAATTGTCAAAACAATGGTTCCATCTTCATTGTGCCTGACTTCTGTTACTTCCGGTAAAGACAAGCCAAAATGTGTTGGTGAATAATTACCATATCCCAATCGTTCCCAGATAAACCTATTACTTTGTTCATCGTAGACCGCCCATTCTTTCAATTCTTCTTTTGTAACAGGAAGATATGTCATAATTACATTTTCGAACTCTTCTGCTGGAATTCCCACAACCTCTTTTTCTGCAGTAAATTTTTCTCCATATTTCATTTGATAAAAATATTCATAAAGTCCATTATAATCCAACCCCTGCATATCCTCCGCATTCCAGTTTGAACATAACAGATTGTTTCCGTGATAGCCGAACGTACTCACATATTTTTTTGAATATTCCCGACACTCCTCACTCAAAGGCTTTACCCGGATAATACAACTTCCATCTACAATCTCTGTCACTTCCGGTGGTTCAGGTACGCATAATTCATAACAGAAATTCCCATTTTCAGTATATGCCCATTCTTTTATTTTTGATAGCGATATGTATGTAAGTACAGGCTCTGTATCCTCACTCCAGATCATTTTTGCGGACATCACACTCATTTCTTTTCCATCATAACTATATTCTTTTCTGGTAATTCCACCATCTGTATCTGCTTCATATAAAATTACACTTCCTTTTTCTTCTTGTTCTGCAGATTTTAAAAATTGTTCCATCTTCTGATAATTATCCATAACAGAATAATGATCGGAACCAATGACCGGATTCCCATTTTGTTTGATAATTTCTTTCATCCGATTCATCATTTGCTCAGCAGTGTTCTGATCTGCTTCTTGTATTCCATTATATTCAGAATAAATGTCTCGGACAATGCCCATAACTTCTTCACAATCGTTCACAACTTCCTTTTTCTTGTCTTCATCGATTGGTAGATTATATCCCTTATCCGGATTTTCCATGGTAGTGTTTTTCTGATTCTTCTCATTTTTTACATCTGTGCTGTTTAACGATATCTTACTTTCACAGGAAGTCAGAATCATTCCTATACAAAGTACTAACAAAATACTTTTTCTTTTCATATTGCCCCCTAATTATTACTGTAATTCTCTTCCCACTCTTCTTCTGTTAACCTTGGCATATACCACCCTGCATTTGCATTTTGATCTGAACTGATTACCTTATTTGATAAATACTGGAAACTTCCGTCTTCCATAGGTTTTATCATCAATTCACTGGTGATTGCCTGATCTAACATTCTGATTTCCCATACTGCTTCTATCGTAAGTTTTAATGTTCCATCTTGTAATTTTTCATATGAGATAACTTCCGGATATGGCTCATATGGGAATTCACAATCATATAACCCTCGCGGTCTGTATCTAAAAGTTTTATTATTAGAGTTATAAAAAGTTCCCTTTTCAATCTCGGTATTACTAAATGGTAAATAGGTCTTTATAACCTCTTCAAACTCATCTTCTGGAACTTCATATTCTACTCCACCATAATTTGCTTCATATGGAACTTGCTTTCCATATTTCATATAATACATTTTTTCATAAAGATCATAAAAATCAAGTTCCGTATAATTCTGGTTATCCCAATTTGTAATCAACAGATTATTAAGTGCATACCCCAACGGCATAACATATTTTCGATTCAATTCCCGGCATGTTTTATCTAATGGCTGCACTCTGAATCCAGTTTCACCCGGTGCTCCATCAAATCCCGGTGGGTGATATTCCTCCAGAAACAAATATCCTTTTTCTGTATATTTCCACTCATATGCTTCATATTCATCATAATAATTAGCCTGTGGACTATTATCCTTCCATTTAACCTGACATAATCGAACATTTATCTTTCCATTCATTGACTCTAAATGATATTGTATAATTTCCCCTTCATCAAATACAACAACAATATCAACTGCTGCCTGTTCTTCTTTCTCCGCTGCTTTGCAAAATTCTTCTACTTTTTCACGATTGACCATATCAATCTGATTATCACAATCTACTGCCGCATATCCTTTCTCTTCCAGACAATTGATAATTTTTCTTTTCACCTTTAATGTATTTAACTCCGACTTCTCCTTCATATAAACAGACCGAAAAGTTTGCGCTGTTTTTTTTACTTCTGCATTCATTTCAGATTCTACGGTTTCTTTCTTTTCTTCTTTTTCCGTAATTCGATTTTGTCCGCACCCTGTAAAAACAATAAGAACTATCAATATCATCGCAAATATCTTACATATGTAATAATTCCACATAAAAATTTTTTTATTCTTCAAAATACTCATCCAATATTGTTGCATCTTTTTTAACAACATAACCACTTCCACCGATTCCTTTCTTCTAATTTTTTTGTTCCTTAAATCTTACGCTTGTAATATTTAAAAATCAAGTCTATTTTCAGGAATTGTATACTCCAGATTCACCATCTTTATGTGCGATATATCCTATTTTATTACCATCCTCTATATCTTCTCCATTTTTGTTACCCTGTCATTTTAAAGAACATCCTTACTTACACTGTTACATATTTTTCCGCTTCTTCTTTGCACTTCAACGTATTTCCATGCCCAATTACATATTCCATACATTCTTTTCCCTGCTCTTCTTTTCCGATTCGGTAGTAACATACTCCCAGCAGGAATCTGCGTGTAACCTCATAATAAGGCAACTTTTCCGTATCATTTTCCAGTAATCTTACTGCTGCCTCATCTTCACCTTTCAGCATCAAATTTTTTGCCATAAACAGTGGATTCTTTTGAAATACTTTCCCTGCTTTTTCTAATGTAGCCGAATAACCTGCCGCATCTTTCTCCTGATATTTCTTCGACAGTTCGAGATTCGTCATGACCTGCTGCCAGGAACGTCCCTCTCTTTTTCCTTCCCATTCATTCTTTATATACTCTTCTGCCTTCTGCAACTGCCCATTTATGATCAGTGCAACTACATATTTAGACTCAGCTATCAGCATGACACTTTTTTGAAATCCATGATAATCCAAGCTCTTTCCGTACTTTATCAACTCTTCCAGCATTTCTGAATATTTTTCTGCATCACATTGCTGTGACAGAATCCGGTCAATTTTTGAAAAATCTCTGAGAATGTCCCTGATTAAAATGAATATACCTGCAATCAGATCAACCACCACGCAAATCCACAGAAGCCAGGGATCTGTCGTGACCCAGCCCGGCTGCTTCACATCGAAAAAGAGTACTGTCTCCTGATGCGGGAACGGATTTCCTTTGAAAATACTCACCACACAGATCAATGCTGCATAAATCAACAGCACATTCCGTATCATCCTGATGCGTCCATTTTTCTGCTTTTCATAAATCTTTTTTATCTGCTCTTCCATTTTCTCTACCTCGCTGTCACACTATTTTTGTACCTACAACATAATTATACATAAATTAATATTGTAGCGAATCTCTGTTCGGTTGTACAATATCTACTGTTGCCTGTTCTTCTTTCTCCGCTGCTTTGCAAAATTCTTCTACTTTTTCACGATTGACCATATCAATCTGATTATCACAATCTACTGCCGCATATCCTTTCTCTTCCAGACAATTGATAATTTTTCTTTTCACCTTTAATGTATTTAACTCCGACTTCTCCTTCATATAAACAGACCGAAAAGTTTGCGCTGTTTTTTTTACTTCTGCATTCATTTCAGATTCTACGGTTTCTTTCTTTTCTTCTTTTTCCGTAATTCGATTTTGTCCGCACCCTGTAAAAACAATAAGAACTATCAATATCATCGCAATTTTCTTACATATGTAATAATTCCCCGTAAAAATTTTTTTATTTTTCAAAATATTCCTCCAATACGGTTGCATCCTTTTTAACAACATAACCACTTCCACCGATTCCTTTCACATTCTCAACCATACTGATAAGAAGAATTGGTTTGTCCACGCTTTTATCTGCCGTAAACACCGAAAACCACCCGATTTCTTTGCCAGAAGTATCTTCTTTCGTTGCCTTCAACTCGGCTGTCCCTGTTTTTCCAGCCAGCAAAATATCGTCACGATGTGCAGCATATCCGGTTCCTTCTGGATCATTTACAACACCTTCCACCCCTTGCATAATTTCTTCTACATTTTCTTTGCTAAACGCATTTTCTATCCATGTTTCACCAGATGCTTCTTCTTTGTATTTCAAATACGGTTTTATCATATTCCCTTCATTTAAAAATGAAGTATAAATACTTGCCAGATGTAATGGATTTACAAGAATCTGCCCTTGCCCATAACCACTATCTGCCAATTGTATTTCTGTTTCTATTTTATCTGTATTGGAATATGTTGATTCCTGCATCGCAATCTCAAACGGCATATCCTGATTAAATCCTATTTCATTTAAAGTATTCATAAAATTCTCACTACCAATTTTAAGAGCTGCCTTTGCAAAATAAATATTATCAGAATAGATAATTGCATTTTTCATAATAACCGGTTCATATTCATGAAGTGTTGTCACTTGATAAGATCCCCAAGACGAATCTTTCTGCCATGCCAAACCTTCATTTCCAAAATCTTCTTTTGGATCTATGCTTCCCGTTTTCAACCCAATTCCTGCCACAACTGGTTTAAATGTTGAGCCAGGACACCATACTTGACGGAAACGATTATATAATGGTTTCTTTTCATCTTCGTTTAATGATGTCCATTTCTCTGATGATATGCCCCGTATAAATTCATTATTATCATAAGATGGGGTACTTACCAAAGCCAATACTTCTCCCGTATAAGGATTCATTGCGACAGAACACCCCGGATCTTCTTTAAACTGCTCGTATAATGATTTTTGCAAATCGGAATCTATCGTTAATCTTATATCCATACCATCTTCTTTAAAAATACTTGCAAGAACCTCTTTTACTTCCCCATCACTATCCAAAATCTTTATATCACAACCATCTTTTCCTTTTAATTGCTTTTCGTATAACTTTTCCACCCCAGATCTTCCGATTACACTTTCAGCTGAATATCCTTCCCCTGGATGATTTTCCAAATCTTCTGCTGTTACAGACTGTACATAACCTATTAAATGAGCTGCTGCCTCCCCTAACTCATAGGTTCTAACTTCCACATCTGATAGCATAACCCCTGGAATTTCCAAAAGTTTATTCTGACAATCCTGCTCCTCAAGTGTCTTTTCTTCTGGCTGTATTTTCATAAAATCTATTTCTTCTACTTTCGGAATAGTTTCAATTGGTACAAAAGAATCTTCTTTTACCCACTTTGCTGTGAGTTTGTTATTTATTGTTTCTACATCTATCTCTAATAACTCCGCTATTTTTTCAATAGATACATTCCTGTCTTCCAGCTTTCCCGGTATAATGCCAACTGATGTTGCTACTCCTTTTCCTGCAAGCATTTTACCATCTCGGTCTAATATTTCTCCTCTCTCCGCTTTTGATGTAGTAACACTTATTTTATCATCACTCTCTAAATCTGGAAAAATCAGGCTATCCTGCCATACTAATTTATATCCCTGTTTCGTCTTCTTCAGTTCCGCCATATTGTCAAATTGTATTGTTCCGGCAATTGTATTACATGATGTTTCATACGAAAGCGTAACTGTATCTGCTTTTTTCTCTTTCACAGCTATATGACTGATTTTAATGTCACTGACCTCTATTCCTTCGTATATCTTAGAATTTCGTTGTATGTATTCTTCTTTTGTCAGATAAACTTTTTCATCTGAATCTATCATAGTATACATTACTTCATATTCCTTTTTTTCAATATGGTTCATATATTCCACAAGTGTGTCTTCTGGTGATTCCGTTATCGTCCTTTTTAATAAAACACCTCCTGAAACAGCAATTACTGTTATAGCTACTATCAGCCCAAAAATCTTACAAACGTAAGATTTTTGGATATTTTGCTTTTTTCGTCTGCTTTTCATAGATATTCCTTTCTTCTAATTTTTTTGTTTCTTAAATCTTACGCTTGTAATATTTAAAAGTCAAGTCTATTTTCAGGAATTGTATACTCCAGATTCACCATTAGACTATCACACTTTTTCTCCTGCCTTTTAATATGCCGGGACACCGTATCCATAGATATTACTGCTTCCGATACGGTAACTCCGTCTTGCCACTTTATCCCCACTGTTGCCTTCTATAGTATTGACGGTTCCACCGCTGACACTCTCTACAATTCCAACGTGGTCAATCGTCCCATTATTTCCCCAGTCAAAGAAAATAATATCTCCTACCGCCGGGGTATAACTTGCGTCCCGGAACCTGCCTTTACTTTCAAACCATTTCACACCGTCCGAACAAAGAGAAAATTTCGGAATGACTCCACTCTGAATATAACCGCTCTGGTCTGCACACCAGGACACAAAGCAGGCACACCACTCTACTCGGCTTCCAAATCCATACCAACTCCAGTAGGTTGTTCCGCCTTTTCCTTCCTGAGATGCTGCTACCTGAACGATTGCCTGATTACCGATGCCTGTCGGGATTCTTCCAAATGCATAATACTGAAGCACATGCGGTACATACTGCTTGTCCCCATAACTGCTCCACCCCATTCTCTGTGCTATCATATCAGAAAATTCTGCTGCATTTGCAAGGGTATATCCACCTCTGGCTTTCGCCCATTCCAGATATCCATTTCCATAGTTGTAACTTTGCAATGCCAGTTTAATATTTTCCATATCCAGAGGATTTTTTACCCCTGCACGTTCCAGACAGCTTTTTATTTCCTGCACACCACAAGAAATCGAATACTCTGGATCTGTGATTCCATTTGGCTGTCTGGGATATTTTGTATTAAAGCTCCCTTCTGAACACTGCATCGGGTCAAGTCCTCTCCCGCCTGATTCCTGCATCATAATGGCTTTGATTAGTTCCACATACTCTCCAATGCCATATTGATTTGCATACTGTCGGATTAGTGGTTCGTATGCTTCTACTTCTGCACTGACGGAAGAAACCGTACTGGAATTATCCCCACCTGTCATGCATAGAAAACCACCAAATAAAATGACGATAATCAAAATCATAACCGCAATCCAACCACCTGCAGTCAATGCACTCAGTAATGCTTTTGTAGCTTCAATCAACGCTTTTATTGCATGTGTTACCGCTTTTGCTGTCTTTTTCACTGCAATCCTGGTATTCTGTGCAGTCTGCCTTGCTGTCTGCACTGCTTTTTCTGCTTTTTTCATAGAATAATGCATTGCCCGGACAGAAGCATTTGCAGTCTGCTCCGATGTCTTAATGCTGGTCTTTGCCGTCTGTTCTGCAGTCTTGACTGATTTTCCAGATGTCTTGATGGTACCCTTTCCGGTATTCTTTACAACCTGCTCCGATGCTTTCCCGGTCTTAATGGTTCTTTTATCCCGCTCAACAGTCTTGATTTTTTTTACAGCAAGTTTTTTTCCCTGCTCCTGTGCCTTTTCCCCGCCTGAAGACGGTACTGGTCGGATTTGTTCTTTCGGCTGGTAAACTGTTTCTTCGCCTGT
>OJMG01001785.1_pt1 | contig 19448 bp, 18 predicted proteins | sample 1597141 | NCBI WGS metagenome assembly OJMG01 (sample SAMEA2452119, study PRJEB22498) | human gut metagenome | biome: human feces; feature: human gut; material: feces | place: Australia | collected 2012 | reverse complement strand
CATATAACAAATTACTTATAAGCATAGAAGTACTTCTATAGTTACCTGTACTAAATATAAATGTTCCATAAGAAAGACCTACCACTATACTAAACATAACTATAATACCAAAAAACATTCCACTTTTTGTTTTTAACTTATTAATTATTTTCATATTTATTACCTTTTTTCTATCTTAAACTAATAAAAGTATAACAAAAAAGAGTACTCTTTTCAAGTACTTCTTATAACCTTTTACCATTTAGTAATGGTTTTAATTTTCTTTCTTTTATTTCTTCTTGTTTTACTAAAGGTATTTCTTCTTTTTTAATATTTTTAAAAAGAAAAATATATTCTTTTATTTCTTTATCTTCTATGTTATTTATAAGTTCAAATATTTTATTTTCTGTTAAAAAATATAAGTCTTCATATTTAATATATTCTTTATTAATTAAATGTCTTGTTATGTTGGCTAGTAATTCCATCATATAGTTATCATAATTTGAGTGCATTTCAATATTAGTTAAATCGTTTGTTTCTACAACTTTGTTATAAGCAGTTATATTATTAAAACCTATTTCTGGAATACTTTCTTCATTGATATAGAGTTCTGTACTTTTAATAATATTAAATATATCTTTTTCATTTAACGTTTTAGTCCAGTATGATCCGTTAAGTATTATTCCATCAAGTCTATCTGCACACATTTTAGGTCTAGGAGAATCTACTATAGTTGAAAATTTAAAATTTACTAGATTATCAAGTGGTATTTTATCTAACTCAAGGTATTCTAACAACTTTTTATCACTTTTTAAAATTAATTCAGTAAATTCTTCTGTTGTTTCTTGATAAATATAATCTTTATTCATATAGTCAATTACATGACTAAATACGGGAGTAGATATATCATGAAATAATGCTTGTAAGGTATATCTTTTATCTTTTGTTAAGTAGTATACTAGTAAAGATGTTGATAATGAGTGCATGTATCTACTTATATATTCTTTAAAATTATATATGTTAGAAGATGCATAATCCATTCCACAAAAGTATCCTACATCTTTTAATCTATTTAATGATGGCAAAGTTAAATATTTATTTAAAAACTCTGGTATATTTGGGTAACCTAGTAATGTTATATAATAATTATACATAATTCACCTTCTTGATAGTTATGATAACATACCTACTCTTTTAAGTAAAGAAAAAACAAGTAATACAAATAAAAAAGATACTTACTTAAAAGTACCTTTTTATTAGTTAAACAATTGAGAATAACATTAATACTAAGATATTTACTACAGCAATTGTTATAACTACTTTTAATGCCCATTTGAACCAAGTTGAATAGTCTACTTTAGCAAGAGCAAGTCCACCCATTATTGCTCCACAAGTTGGAGTTATTAAGTTTACTAATCCATTTGCACTTACAATAGTCATTGCAGCTACTTCAGTTGAATAACCTAAGTTTGCAGCAAGTGGTCCAGTTATTGGTGTAGATAATGTTGCAAGTCCACTACTAGATGGTACTAAGAACGATAATACTATATGTAATAAGTAGTTAAGTGGAACATATACTAACTCTGGTAATTTACTTAAATGTTCTGTAGCATTATAAATAATATAATTGTCTAAGTAAGTTTGTTTCATTAATACAGAAGCTCCTCTTGCTACTGCTATTACTAATATAACACCTATCATATCTTTTGTTCCATCAATAAATGTGTCAACAAAATCTTTTTCTTTGTAACCATTAATTAAAGATATTACTATACTCATTAAGAAGAACCAAAGTGCTGACTCGTAGAAGTACCAGTTACCTAAACTTGAACCTGTAAGCCATCCAGTAAATCCATCAAAGAAAGTTATATCAAATTCTCCCCATGGAATAAATCCAATAATCATTATTAAGAAAGTAAGTGCAAAAACACATAGAGTTATTTTTTGTTTTGTAGTTAACACTTCTTTTTGTTTTGATTTTTCTTCAAATTTACCAAATTCTTTTTCTGCTTCTTCTTGTTCTCTTAAAGAAAGTATTGTTGAACCTTTATCTTTTTTAACTTTGCTCGCATATGCTAAAACAAATAGTGTTGCAATTAAGTAAGCAAGTAACCATAAGATTATACCTATAAATAATACAGTTCCTTGATTATATTCTACACCAGCTGCTCTTAAAGCAGATAATACTGCACCTGTTGCGAATGGGTTAACTGTTGAACCTAAAACACCAGTACCAGCACCTAATAAAACTACTGCTGATCCTACAAGTGGATCCATTCCTGCGGCAAACATTGTAGCAGCTAGAAGTACGTAGAAGCCAACTGTTTCTTCAAGCATTCCATATGTTGTACCACAAATTGAGAAGATAAACATTAATATTGGTATTAACCATAATTCTTTACCTTTTAATTTTTGTACTAAAACTTTGATACCTGTTTCTAAAGCCTTAGTTTTGTCTATTATTTTAAGAAATCCTCCTAAAATAAGTACGAATATTGCAACGTCTACAGCATTTTCAAATCCTAGAATTGGTGCTAGTAAGATTTGACTTAATTTAGCCCCTACTGTACCACTTCCATTTACTATTTCTTCACCAGCGAATTTAGCATCTGGTAGTAAATGTGAAAGAATTCCAAGTGCTACTATGACTATCATTATAATAGTATATGCTGATAACATGTTTCTATTCTTTTTCTTTGTCATATTATTTTCCTCCTTTTATGACTGTACCATTTTTGTGTTCTAGTGCATCACTTGCACATTCTAGCGAAGTAATTATTGCAGTTTTATTTCTGTTTTCTACAAAACTTATACATGCTTCAATTTTAGGTAACATACTTCCAGGAGCAAACTCACCATCACTTATATATTTTCTTGCTTCTTCTACTGTGATTGTATCTAACTCAGTCATATTTTCTTTATTATAGTTTAAGCATACTTTATCAACAGCAGTTAATATAAGTAACACATCAGCATCTACTTCTTTAGCAAGTAAACTAGCTGATTTATCTTTGTCAATAACAGCATCTACTCCTTTTAGGAGATTATCTTCCATTATAACTGGAACTCCTCCACCTCCAGCACATATAACAATTACATCATCTTCTACTAATTTTTTGATAACTTTATCATTTAGTATTTTTTTAGGTATAGGAGATGGTACTACTCTTCTATATCCACGGCCTGCGTCTTCTTTAAAAATGTAACCTTTTTCACTCTCTATTACACTGGCTTCTTCTTTAGTGTAAAACATTCCAATAGGTTTAGTAGGATTTTTAAAACATCCATCATTTTTATCAACTAAGACCTCTGTTATTAAGGCTACTATAGATTTATCAATGTCTCTTTTGTTTAGTTCATTCATTATTGACTGTTCTATATGGTAACCAATATAACCTTCACTCATACTACCACACTCTGCAAATGGCATTGATGGAGTACCAGCACTTCCATTACTAGCATATTCCATTGCAAGAGAGATTTGCCCTACTTGCGGTCCATTTCCATGTGTAAGTATTACTTTATTACCTTTTTCTATAAGGTCCACTATTACTTTAGAAACACCTTCTAGAATAGATAATTGTTCACTAGGAGTCTTCCCTAGAGCGTTTCCTCCTAGAGCTATAACTATTTTACTCATTAATATCCCTCATTGTTGCATATACTACTGCTTTTATTGTATGTAGTCTATTTTCTGCTTCATCAAATACTTTAGATTTAGGACTATTAAATACTTCATCAGTTACTTCCATTTCTTTAAGTCCAAATTTTTCATATATTTCTTTTCCAATTGTTGTATTTAAATCATGAAATGATGGTAAGCAGTGTAAGAATATTGCATTTTCACTAGCATTTGACATAACACTCATGTTTACTTGATATGGACTAAGTAATTTAATACGACTAGCCCATACTTCATCAGGTTCTCCCATTGAAACCCATACATCAGTATATATAACGTTAGCATCTTTAGTAGCAATACTTACGTCTTCTTCTAAAGTTATAGTACACCCATTAGTACTAGCAATTTCCTTACAAGTATTAACTAACTCTTCTTGTGGCCATAATTCACGTGGAGCACATGCTACAAAATTAATCCCCATCTTAGCACATACTACCATAAGTGAATTTGCAACGTTGTTTCTAGCATCTCCCATAAATACTAACTTTAAGCCCTTTAAATAACCAAAGTTTTCTTCAACAGTCATAATATCTGCAAGCATTTGTGTTGGATGAAATTCTGTTGTAAGTCCGTTCCATACAGGTACTCCAGCATTTTTAGCTAGTTCTTCTACTATAGTTTGACTATATCCACGGTATTCTATTCCATCATACATTCTACCTAATACTTTAGCAGTATCAGCAATACTTTCCTTTTTACCCATTTGACTAGCGTTAGGGTCTAAATAAGTTACTCCCATACCAAGGTCAAGTGCAGCAACTTCAAAAGCACATCTTGTTCTAGTTGAAGTTTTTTCAAATAAAAGTACAATGTTTTTATTTGGTAAATATTTGTGAGATAAACCACTTTTCTTTTTATTTTTTAAATCTTTTGATAAATCAAGTAAATATCTTATTTCTTCTGGTGTATAATCAAGTAGTTTCAAAAAATTTCTTCCTGTTAAATTCATTAAATATCCTCCCTAATTAGTGGCATACTCATACATCTTGGGCCACCTCTTCCACGAGATAATTCAGCACTTGGCATTTCAAGAACCTTAATTCCATGTTCTCTTAATATGTTATTAGTCATATTATTTCTATCATATACAACTACCACACCAGGTGCTATACAAAGAGTATTTGTTCCATCATTCCATTGTTCTCTTTCACTAGAGATTCTTTCTCCCCCAGCACATGGAATAAGTGTGATTTTTCTTCCAAGATATTTTTCTAATATTTCTTCTAAACTACCTTCTACTTTTCTTACATTTAAGTCTTCAAATGTAGTTGGATCGTCCCCTTCAGTTATTTCATAAACTTCTAAAGTATTCATTATTCCTGGATGATATGTAAACTTATCATAGTCTATTTGAGTAAATACTGTGTCTAAATGCATAAATGCACGACTTTCTGGTATTTTGAAAGCTAAAACTGTTTCTATTTCACAAGTAGGCTCTTTAAATAAGTTTTTAGATAGTTCATCAATTGCAGCAGCTTCTGTTCTTTGTGATATACCTACTGCTAAAACTTTATTACTTAAATTAAGTACGTCTCCTCCTTCAATATGATAAGGCATTGTTCTATCATAATATTTTTTTACTTTACCTTTGAAATCAGGATGATATTTGAATATGTAGTCAGCATAAATTGTTTCTCTATTTCTAGTAACTGAATACATTCTATTTAGTATTGCCCCGTTACCACAACTTGCAAATGGGTCTCTTGTAAAGTATAAGTTTGGTATTGGATCAGCTAAAAATTCACTTTCATCGCTTACAAAGTCAACTAAACTTTTTTCTACTTCCCTTTTTACTCTTGGTATTTCTTCAATTTTAATACCACTCATAGTTTTTAAAACTAATTCTTTTTTATCTACAAAACTATGTAAATACTCAAATACAAGATTCTTATATTTTGGAGTAGTTATTCCTGCTTCATAGATAAATTCTTTTATAAATTCACAAAGTATTTCATCACTGATATTAAGTACTTCTGCCATTAAATCTTCTAGATATACTACATCTATACCATTTTCTTTTAAAATACGTGCAAATTCATCATGTTCAGCTTGCGCTACTGGTAGAAATGGGATGTCATCAAATAAAAGTCTTCCTAATGTATCTGGAGTTAAATTAAGTAATTCATTCCCAGGTCTATGTAAAAGAACTTTTTTTAATGGTCCTATTTCACTTTTTACATTAATTCCTTCCATAAATCCACCTTTCTTGTAGTCTCCTACTATATTAAGTATACCAGTAAATGAGTACTTTTTCAACTAAAAAAACATATAAACTAATTTCTTTTATTCTAAAATAAAAATACTTAAAAAATAAATTTAATTATATATAACTAAATTAGTAAAAAAGAAAGATTATTAATTATAAATCTTTCTTCAAATACTAAAAATCAAAACTATAATACTCTATGATAAATTATTATTACTTTTTATTTCATTAACTAAATCTTTAATTGTATATTTAATACTTCTTGTTTGATAATCTAATTCTTTTTTAGCTTTTTCATTTGTAAAATTAGCATTAGACTTTAATGTATATAATGAATACTTAGTAAATAAAGGTGTCTTTTTCCTAAACTTATAATATATTTCAAATAAAGGAGCAATATACTTAACCATATTTATTGAAACAATTCTTTTTATTGGTTTAATGCCACCATACTCACATACTAAATCAGCTATTTTTCTAATACTTACATATTCACCTGATAAAATATATCCTTCTCCTTTTTTTCCTTTAACACAAGCATTAATAACACCTCTAGCAACATCCCTTACATCAACAAAATCATAACCACCATCGGTTACTGAAGGAAGTTTTTTATTTAAGATTTTTTTTATTAAAACTGTCATATTAGTATTGGTAAAATCATTTACTCCTAATAGACCTGACGGAAAGACAACACAAGCATTTAAATTGTTGTTTTTAACTTCATTAAATACATACTTTGTTGTTTCAGCTTTAGTCTTTGCATATAAACCAACAATTTTATCTGGATCAAAACTTGCATTTTCATCCATTACTTCATTATTAACTTTTTCTTCTATTGCATGTACACTACTAACATATACTAGTTTAGCATTTATTTCTTTGGTTTTTTTAATAATATTTTTAGTACCTTCAACATTAACTTGATATACTCTTTCATTATATTTGCTATCAAGGTATACTATTGAAGCACAATGAATAACATAAACATTCACTTTTTCTTTAACACTTGCATCAATATTAAATATATCTTCTAATGTTTCTAGTTTCGTTACATCACCATAAAATTTTTCGCATTTAAGTCCTTTTAGAGCATCTGTTTTATCATTAGGCAAAATTAATGCTCTTATTTCGTTATTGTTATCTTTTTCAAGTAATCTTACAATATTGTTTCCAAGAAAGCCATTTGCTCCAGTTATTATATAAATATTTTTCATATTATTCACCTCTATTTCATATTACTAATTATATTCCTTATGAACATTTACTAAAAATAAGTAAGAGTCTTATCTTCAACAAAGAACACACTCTATCTCATCTACATTTTATCACATTTTATTTATTTTTAACACTAATTTTATTTAATTTTTTTTCGTTTTGGAAAAAATATAACTATAAAATTTTATTAATTAGTTAACAAAAGAAAAAAGGAATCTAATTAACTAAATTCCTTATCTCATAGAAAAACTATTATTTATAGTTAATATACTATACATAAAAAGTATATCTTGATTATTAAATTTTATATAATTATTCAAAATTCTTGAAGAAACATATCTAATATCAACAATAGTAATCTTCTTATAACCTTCTAGTAATAAAGGAATTAAACTACTACCGTAAGAATCACGAAAAACAATTAATTCTTTATTACTATTTGAAGTAGGATTAACAATATCTATAATAGAAGATGCTCCTGATAAATATATATCATATTTATCTAATGATTTTATTTTATCATAATCATATATTTGTGTATATTTTTTAGTTTCATAATTATATACACTACTATTAAGAGTAGATGGGTTAGATATAGTTTTTATAGTATCAATATCTTTAGTTACTGATAGTCTACCAGCATAACTTCCTTTAAAAGTAGTAACAGTATTTATAACATTGTTATTAGTTATATCAAAATTCATTTGATTAGCAATAGTTTTTGCAACATCAAATAAATCTTCTTGTTTCCAATGAGTATCAGTCTTATAATAATTATTAAGTGTTAATTTATCAAATATATTTATATAATTAAGATCTGTTAAATTATTTTTCATTATATCTTGTAATTTATTATAATCAAGTTTTAAATTACCTTTATTAACAAAATAGTTTTTATCAGGTATAATAGTATAATATATATTACTATTATTACTTAAATATGTATTTTTTATATAATTAATCTTATTAGTTAAATTATTAATAGAATTAGTATTTAAAGGAAATATTTCTTCAACAATATAATCATCATACATATATAAATTATTATATTCACCTTTAGTAGATAATTCTATATCTATTTTAATTTTTCTAAAAGTATCTCTTTCAATAAACTGATCTGTAACATAGGAATCAAATTTCTTAAAATATGTACCATCAAATAAACTTTTAGTAGTCAATTCTGGCATAGTAGCTAGTTTTCTTCTCTCTGATATAGAAATGTCAGTATCTTTTTTTATAATATTAATCAAAAATAATGAAATTATAGTAATAAGAAATACTAAAGTTACAACTATATCTTTAATTTTATCGCTCATGTATAACCTCCTTAAAATCTAAAATATAAAAATGGATTATATGAATTATCTATCAAATAAGAAGTAACAACAACTAGTATCATAACTATTAAAATTGGTTCTAAAATATTAATTATGTTATTTAGATATTTATTTTTTCTTAATTTATCTATTAATATTTTAATTAATGGTGTAGACCCAAGTAAAGCAATAATTAATACTAGTGAATAACTCTTTAAATAATGAAGTGTATAATTATTAATAAAAACTTCTCCATTCATACCAAATAACCCTTTGATACTAGTTAAAGCCACTTGCATATTGTCAGAATTAAATATAATAAATAATATCATAACAATAAATAACACATATATTCTTCTTATAAAAGAAGGTAACTTTTCCATAAACTTATTAAGCCATAATTTTTCTATTATAAGAATAATTCCAAACAATAATCCCCATATTAAAAAAGTCCAATTAGCTCCATGCCATATTCCAGTTAATAACCATACTATTAGAATATTTCTTATTTGTTTATATTTACCATTTCTATTACCTCCAAGTGGAATATAAACATAATCCTTAAACCATGTACTAAGAGAGATGTGCCACCTACGCCAAAACTCGGTTATACTTTTTGATATATATGGGTAATTAAAGTTTTCAGGAAAATGAAATCCAAATATTCTTCCAAGACCTATAGCCATATCACTATAAGCAGAAAAATCAAAATACAACTGTAGCATATAACTTATACCAAATATCCAAAAGAAAATTATTGTTTTTTCATTTAGAGCAAAAGCTTTAGTACAAAGTTCTCCCAATGCATTTGCTATTAATACTTTTTTAGCAAGACCAATAGAAAATCTTCTTATACCATATGCAAAATTATTAAAACTATGTACTCTTTCATTTAATTCTTTTTCTACTGTTTGATATCTAACAATAGGTCCTGCGACTAACTGTGGAAATAAAGATACATAAGTAGCTAAATTTATAATATTCTTTTGAACTTTAACTTTACCATTATATACATCAATAATGTAACTTATAATTTGAAATGTATAAAATGATATTCCTATTGGTAATGCAATATTTAATAATTTAATATTAGCATTAGATATATCATTAATTGTTTTTATAATAAAATCAGTATATTTAAATATTATTAATAAAAATATATGTATAAATAAAGTTGTTATTAATATATTTTTACTTTGATTTTTATATTTATCGATTAAAATAGCTCCTATATAAGCAATAATAATTTCTATAATCATTAGTAAAACATATTTAGGTTCTCCGTAAAAATAAAATAATAAAGATGCAATTAATAAAATAATATTTTTATATTTTTTAGGTGTTATAAAATATATAAGAATTAACACTGGTAAAAAATAATATAAAAAACTAATACTAGTAAATAACATTTTGTCCTCCTTTTAAAAAGGCACCTTAAAGGTGCTTCATTATTCTGCTGCTGGCATTTCTGGTGGAAGTTCTATATTTTCTTCATCATTTGATTTTTCTAATTCTTTTCCAATATTATTATTTACATATTTCTTAAAATCATTATATACAGTTTTAGCAATATCTTTATCAGCCATTACAGAGAATATTAAATTACCACTATTTGTGATATATAGTTGTTCTGCAGAAACACAAATCCAACGTCTCATATCAATATTATCTAGCATTTCTTGTTTAATTTTTTCTACGTCAATACCATCTTTAACTTTAACAATAGCCACTTGATAAGCTTGTGCAGTCATCACTGGTACTGATACAGTAATTGATTCAATTCCATCATTTGTTTTTAAACCAGTATAGCTAGTAACTTCATCAATATTCTTCACATTTACTTTCATAGTTTCAAGTTCAGGTAAAAGATTTTTATTATCTTTATTTATGGTATTAATTAAAGTTTTTATATCTTTCGTTGTATTAAAACTACCTTTGTCACCACTACCTGACACCATTATGAATATTATAAATGATATAACTGCTAATAATATCAACCCTATAATTAAAAAATTTTGTTTTTTCATAACTCTCCTCTCTATATTTAAATTATATCATACTTTTACTGAAATCAGTAAAAAAAATTATTATGTTTTACAAAGATTAAATTATAACTATATTATTAATTACTTTGTATCAATTAATAATTCTCTTGGACTCTTCTTTAAATTACTTGATGTAGATATTAGTAAAGAAATTATAAGAACTAAAGACATAAATAAAACCACATATATCATTAATTTTGGAGATATATTAATTTCTAAACTTGTTAGTGTTTTATTAAATCCATCTACTTCAGCTCCACCTCCAAGTTGACTAGATGCTCCTTGTTTAGCAATTTGTTTTGCTATAGTACCAGTTACTTTACTTAATATGTTATTTCCAATCATATTTGCTGTATAAACAGCTAGAAAGTATGATCCTATAAACGAAGGGATAGATATAAATACAAGTTCAATAACAAATTGTCCAAATATTTTAGCTTTTGAAATTCCTAACGAAAGCAAAATTGCAATTTCTTTTTTTCTAGCATTCATCCATAAAAACAATAGTAATGAAACTGTAACACCTGCAAATAATAATGAGCCTGCAAATAATTTGTTAGCTATTTTATATATACCTGATATTGATTGCTGTAGTGCTGGGTAATTATTTGAACTTTTAATCAAATTATATTGTTGCCAATCTATATCAAGTTTTTCAATATTTTTAATTACTTTATCTAAATTTTTATCACCTTTTACAAAAAATGTTGCATCTTGATATACTGCAGTATCCTCTGTATTTCCATATACTTTTGCAGCCGTATCTAAATCAGTTATTAAAGTATTTTCGTAAAGTTCTTGGGCTACAGTAACAGCACTTTCATTGTGACCATCAAATAGACCTTTTATCTCAACTTCTACTTTTTCATTTGCTCCTTTTTCATTATCGGCATCAAATAAATTAGATTTTATTTTTATTTTATCTCCAATTTTTAAATTATTTTTTTCTGCTAAGTCTTTATGCATTAAAATCTTGTTTTTATCATTTTCATTTAAGTGTTCACCACTTAATAATTTGTATGATCCTGAAATAAACTTATTTTCTTTTGATGAATCATTAACTCCTGTTAACATAACAGTTCTTTTAAAGTTTTTTGCTCTTTCAGGAGACTGACCCGAAAGTGTTTTTTTTGTTTCTATTATGTCATTATCTACTAAATCAGCAACACTATTAATTCTTTTTATATATGAATCAATATCTTTGGATTCAGCTATTTTTTTAATATCTTCACCTTTTATATTGCCACCACCTCTTGGTGTTCCAAAATTAACTCTTCTATTAATTTCCATAGAGAAACTATTTGTTATATTTCCAAAAGTTTCTTTTGATGCTCTGTTTGTGGCATCTTTAATTGATAAACTAATAAGACAAAGTGTTGACATAGCTGTTATAACTAACAATATAATTATTGATTTTAGACTTTTTCTAGTTACATAATGAAATGCATTTTTAATCATTATTTGACCTCCTGAGTAATTTTGTTTATTTTATTAAGTTTTCTATCTCTTAATTCTAAAATAATGTCAGCAGAATTTGCTACTTCTTTACTATGTGTTACCACGATTACACACTTATTTCTTTCTTTTGCTAACTTTTTAAGTATTTCAATTATTTCACCAGCAGTATCAGCATCTAAGTTTCCAGTAGGTTCATCTGCTAAAATTATTGGGGAATCTGAAACTAATGCTCTTGCAATAGCCACTCTTTGTTGTTGTCCTCCCGATAACTTCATTACATTTCTATTTATTTGACTTTTATCAAGTCCTAATTCAAATAAGATTGTTTCAGATGCATTTTTATTTACTAATCTAACATTTTCTAAAGGCGTTAAATAATCAATTAAATTATAGTTTTGAAAAACTAATGATATGTTATTTTTTCTATGATTACTATAGCCATCTTTCTCTATATCATTTCCTTTAAATAAGATTTTACCTTTCCCAGGTTTATCTAAACCTGCTAATAAGGAAAGTAATGTTGACTTTCCTGCACCTGATTTTCCTATTATTGCATAAAATTTTCCAATTTCAAATTTTTGATTTACTTTAGATAATACTAACTCACTTGAATTTGAATAATTATATGTTACATTTTTTATTTCTAATATATCCATTTTTAATCTCCTAACTTATTTTTGATAATATTTCTTTTGGTTTTTTTATTAATATCATTAAACTTGCAATAATAACTGATAGAACAATAATTCCAATTAATATTCCGTAACTTTCTAAAAATGTTATAAGATTTGAAATTAAATTATTGTTTTTAAGTAAGCTATCAACCATTATTGTTGAATCATCAGAATTCGTAAATCCACCAACTATAATATTTAATATTACATTTCCAAGAAATAATGATAATACTAAAGATGGTAGTGATATAAAAAGTAGTTCTAGAATAAATTGAGTTACTATTTTTATTTTACTTACACCAATTGATAATAATACACCTATTTCATGTATTCTTTCTCTTAACCACAATATTAATATTAATGACAATACTATTATTCCACTTAGCATAATTGAATATGTCATAATGTTAATAATATGTTTTATTCCTTCTACAGATTCTAGTGTTTCTTCTAATACATTATTATCACTTGAGACATTATATTGTGACCAATCAGTTTTAATTTTTTTAATTTTATTTAGTGCTACCTTTGTATTTTCTGAACTGTCTGAAAATATCTCAAGTTTACTAACAATTTTGTTATTTTCAGGTTTATTTAATGCTTTTTGACTTGATTCATAATCAATAAATACCATATTTTCACTAAAGTCTGATGATAAGCCAGTATATTTTTCTTGTTTTTTACCTGTAAATATTCCAATTATCTCAAACTCATATTCCATTTTCTTTTTACTATTATTAAAATCAATTAATTCAAGTTTGATTTTATCATTAAGATTTAGTTTATTTTTTTCAGCAAGTTCTTTATGAATAAGAATTTTTCCTCTATCATTATTATTAATATGTCTACCTTTTATAATAGTGAAAACGCCACTACTAAATAAATTATTTTTTTCACTATTATTAGTAGCTTCTACTGAAAGCATATTTTTATACTCACCCGAAAAATCATCTAGTTCTATTAACTGTGTTCCATCTACAACTTTGATGTTTGTAGTTCTAGCAAGTCCATCATACACAGTGATAATTTCTTTTATTTCTTTTATATTATCTAATTCTTTAAACTGATTAGTTTCAAAAGTATCACCATTATTTTTAGTTATTGATAGTGATGTGTTTGAAATTTTGTATAAGTCTTTTTCCAAATTACTTGTTGATTTTGATATGTTCAAACATGAATATAAACAAGAAAGAACTACTGTTAAAATAATAAATACTATAATTGTTCTATTTCTTTTTCTTAAAATATAAGCTATAGCATTTTTTAACATTTTATCAACCTCCTATCAACAGACTTTTTATATAAATTTTTAGATAGTCTAGGTAATTATATTATTTTTTTTAAAGTTTGTCAATTAATTTAACAAAAAAAATTTTCGTTATATTTAACAAAAAAAATTTTTGTTATCGATAAAATATCTATTGTTTTCAGAAAATGAATAATCTACCTATAATTGTAAATCGATAAAAGATAGATGTAATTCATAAAAAAATTATTATAAAAAAAGTACTTTTATTTAAAGTACCTTATTTACTTTTTATGACTTTTTAAAAAATCTTTTATTCGTTTATTTTTATTTATCTTCATTTCTTCTTTTGTTCCATCAAAAATTATATTACCATCATCTAAAAATATTACATGATTAGATACCTCAGTAATAAACCTCATTTCATGACTTACTATTATTAGAGTCATTCCAGAACTTGCTAACTTTTTAATTAAATCAAATACTTCACTAACCATTTCAGGATCTAATGCACTAGTTGGTTCATCAAAAAGCATTATTTTCGGTTTCATTATTAAACTTCTTATTATTGCTACCCTTTGTTTTTGTCCACCACTTAAGTTATCTGTGTATTCATCTTTTTTATCAAGTAAACCAATACTCTCTAATAACTTAAGTGCTTCTTTGTTAGCACTTTCTTTGGACATAAGTTTTAATGTAGTTGGTGCAAGAGTAAGGTTTTCTAAAACAGTTAAATGAGGAAATAAATTAAAGTTTTGAAAAACCATACCCATTTTTTCTCTTACGTGATTAACATTTATATTCTTTTTAGTTATATCTACTCTTTGAAACTTAATACTACCAGTATCTGCTTTTTCTAATAAATTTAAGCATCTTAAAAGTGTACTTTTCCCACATCCACTTGGTCCTACTACAACTAATACTTCTCCTTTATCTACTTTGAAACTAATACCTTTTAATACTTTTAAACTTCCAAAACTTTTAGTAAGATCTTTAACTTCTAACATTATTAAGTCTCCTTTCCATTACATTAACCATCTTAGATAAACTAAGTGTTAATATTAGATAAACAAGCGCTACTATGATTAATGGGAAGAAATAGTCATATGTTCTAGATGCTATTATGTCTCCTGACTTTGTTAACTCAATTATACCAATATATGCTCCTACTGATGTTTCTTTTAATAATGTTATAAATTCGTTTCCTAGTGATGGTAAAATATTTTTAAAAGCTTCTGGAAGTACAATTAATTTCATTACTTGTTTATATTTAAGCCCTAAACTAAGTCCTGCTTCCATTTGACCTTTATCTATACTTTTTATTCCACTTCTTATTATTTCACTCACATAAGCACCCGAATTTATTCCAAATGCTATTATTCCTACTAATATTATATTTATATTAACACTTTTAAATATTACATAATATATTATCATAAGTTGTAATATTACTGGAGTACCTCTTATTATTTCTACATACATTTTACTAATAAAATTTAATATTTTATGTTTTTTATTTACTTCATAATCATTTCTTATTATTGAAACTATTAACCCTAATATAATACCTATAATAACCGCAAAAAAGGCCATTACTACTGTATTTAATAAGCCTTCTAAGATATATTTATATCTGTCATCTAGTATTAAAGTTTTATATATCATTTCTTTCATAAAACACCTACTTTGTATGGTTTATAATATATTTATCTATTTTTCCACTACTTTTTAATTCTTCTAAACATTTATTAATACTACTTAATAATTCTTCATTACCTTTTTTAACTATCATCCCATACTCATCATGTGTTAATTCTTCATCTAATATAATTAAACCCTTATTAACTTTTATTATTTCTTTAGCAGGTAATAAATCCATAACAATAGCATCTACTTTATCACTTTTTAAGTCTTCTACTAAAGTTAAATATTTCTTTTGTCTAGTAATAGTATTATTTTTATAATTCTTAGTTAAATAAGTATCTGCTATACTACCTAGTTGTACACCCAATTTCTTGTTATTTATGTCACTTGGTCCTTTTATACTGCTACTACTTTTTACAATAATAACTTGCTTACTTGTAGAATAATTTATACTAAAATCTACTTCTTGACTTCTTTCAGGAGTATAACTTATTCCTGCTGCTCCAAAGTCTGCTTTTCCAGATTTTACTTCATTTATAATAGAATCAAAACTCACATCTTTTATTACAAGTTTTTTATTTAATGATGAAGCAATATATTTAGCAATATCCACATCTACTCCAACAATTTCTCCACCCTCATAATATTCATAAGGAGCAAATCCTGCTTCTGTGACCATTACTAATTCATCTGTATTTTTTGTACATCCACTTATTATAAATAGAGATATTAAGAATATTATTATTTTTTTCATTTTGTACCTACTTTCTAAAATAAATATATCATAAAAATAAATACAAATCAATTAATTATATATAACTTTACAAAAAAAATCACCTTATTTTTAGGTAATCTTTTTCTATTATTTAATTATATTTTTAGTTTTAATGTTACTTCTTTATCTATATTTAATTGTCTATATTTTACTCCACACATGTCAAATAGTTGTTTAGACGCAATTGTTTCTTCAGTATTAGCATATTTATCTGATAAATATATTACTTCTTTTATACCTGACTGAATTATTTCTTTAGCACATTCATTACATGGGAATAAGTCTACATATATTTTTGCATTTTGAAAGTCTGTTCTGTTACCTAAATAGTTTAGTATTGCATTTCTTTCAGCATGTACTACAAATAGATACTTAGTTTCTAGTTTGGGTCCGATTCTTTTCCATGGGAACCTTATATCATCATAGTTATTTGGACTTCCATTATATCCAATTGAAAGTATTCTGTTATCTTTACTTACTACTACTGCACCCACTTGGGTATTTGGGTCTTTACTTCTCATAGATGTTAGTTTTGCAACAGACATAAAGTATTCATCCCATGACAAGTTATCAGTTCTTTGACTTTCATATATTTGATGTATGTTTTTCCATTTATTAAATTCTTCTAAGTCAGAAAGAGTTTCTATTTCTTCATGATAATAATGACGAGTAAATTCTCCACATGAAGCACCTATTTCTTTACCAGGTGGGGTGTAGGTTTTTACTTTGATATTATGACTACTTAATTCTTCACACCATTTATTTTCTTCTAGACTTATTTTCATTTCTTCTTTTGGATTAAATCTAATAAATTTAATAGTAATATTTTTATCAGTTAGTAGATTAACTAATTCATTTAGTTCTATAGAAGTATCATTTATTCCTTTAATTAATGTATAATGTATTTCCACTAAGTCATTACTTTTATGATGCAATTTATGTTTATTCATAATAGTTTCGTTTTTACTTATTATATCACTATAGTTTTTTAGTAAGTCTAATGCTTCGGAAACAGTTACTTTTGTAAATGGTATTAAAGCCTTTCTTTTTTCATCTATTGGTGAATGCAAACTAAAATGTATTTTTAAAGGCATGTTGTTGGTACTTACAAATTCAGTTAACCCTTTTAATTCCTCATTTGGCATCATTGTACTTAATGCATAGGCAATACTTTCATAACCCAAGTTTTCTTTTATTAAACTTTCATATTTATAAACTTTTTTTATTAGATCTATATTTAAAAGAGGTTCTCCTACTCCCATAAAACTAATTAGTAATCTTTTTTTATTACTTCTTTTAGTATTAGTTTCTTGAACTCTTAAACTATACATTAGGCTCTCTAAAAAGTTTTCTATAGTTATTCCAACCATTTTTTTATTAAGTTTGTTATTAGTTAAATGACACATTTTACATCCTAAGTTACAGAAGTGATGCGTTGGAACACATATTACATCTTCATATTCTTTATTTTGTAAAAGAGTCATTTCTATTATTTCATTGTTTTCAGTTTTGAAAACACTTTTTATACTATCATCATTAAAATCTTTAAATACTCCTATATTTTTAACCATAAAACCCTCCTGTTTTTTAATTGTTTATTTTACTTTCCATAATGCTAATTATTTTATCTCTACCTACTTTTGTTATTTTACTAAAGTATATTATTTCATCACCCATTGCAACATCTATTGTGTTTTCAATTATTTTGTTTTGCTTATCTTTTAGAGATTTTTTTACTTTATCATATTTAGTACATACCACTGTTACTGGTAGGTTATAATATTTTAGAAAGTCATACATGATAAGATCGTTCTCTGTTGGTTTATGTCTATAGTCAATAAGCAAGAAAACATGTTTTAAGTTTGGTCTATTCATTATATATTCTTCAATCATAAGACCAAATTTTTCTTGTTTAGCATTTGATACTGCAGCATAACCATAACCTGGTACGTCTACTATATAACACATATCATCTATATTATAAAAATTAAGTGTTTGTGTTTTTCCTGGTTTAGCACTTGTTCTTGCCAAGCTTTTTCTATTAACTAGTGTATTTATAAAACTACTTTTTCCAACATTACTTCTACCTACAATTAGAAATTCTGGTAAGTTATCAGTTGGATATTGAGTAGTTCTAACTGCTACACTAGAAAGTTCTACTTTTTGAAAATTCATAAAATCTTCTCCTTCATTAATATTATACTAAAAACAGGTCACATTAGCAACCTGTTTCTGTATCTAAAATTGTGTCTTACTTCCGGACACTTTTTAAAATTAAATAAAAAAGATATTTATATTACTAAACATCTTTCGTTTCTTATACTTGATATAACAACCACTTTATGCTACTATTAAAATACAAAAAATAAAAAGAAAGTAGTTGGTGGTTGTTATGTTTAAATTATATAATAGTATTGATGAAGTTGCAAGTGAAATGAGTGATTTTTTTAAAGATTGTGTTCCAAACATTTCTAAAAACACTTTAAAAACTTTACCTTATATTATTTTAGGTGTGGTTAATTCTGAATCCGTTGTCACTTCTGACATCGCTTCTTCAATTAATTCAATTAACTTTTCTAATAATACTGATTCCATTCAAAAAAGAATTTGGAGATTTATGAATAATGAAATGATTGATATTTATAAAATTTTTAATTCAATTATTAGAAAAGTTATTTTAAATATTTCTAATGTTAAACATAATAAACTTGTAGTTACTCTAGACCATATGTTTACTAAAAATAATTTTGTTACTTTAATCTTTACTTTAAAAATCGATAATCAAGGTATTCCTATTTGGTTTAGTACTGAAAGAACTTTAAATAATTGTCATCAAGAAATACAAAAGCATTCTAGAAAACGTGTGTTTAGTGAAGGATTTATTTTTAAGGCTGTAAATGAAGTAATTGATTTACTTTCTCCACTTAATTCTAAAATTATTTTCTTAGCAGATAGATGGTTCTTTAATTTAAAACTTCTAGAACATATACAAGGTAAAGGAGCATATTATTGTTTCAGAGCCAAAGAAAATTCTAATATTAAATTTTTACTATATGATAAAAAAGAAAAACATGAAATATATAGAAATCTTTCTTACTTACATAGTAATAAACATCATTCTAAATATTATAAAGATTTAGAACTCGGTGTTTGTTACTTAAATGTAATATAAGTATTTCACGAACTATAAAAAATGAAGAAGAAC